>Ga0209023_10000037_pt1 | contig 228074 bp, 193 predicted proteins | sample LakOneMetagenome_FD_187468 | JGI IMG/M metagenome (GOLD analysis project Ga0209023, IMG submission 187468) | Freshwater and sediment microbial communities from Lake Erie, Canada (SPAdes) (version 2) | ecosystem: Environmental > Aquatic > Freshwater > Lentic | place: Lake Erie, Canada... | reverse complement strand
ACTACATTCGCTACTACAATCACGACCGTATCAAGCTCAAACTGAAAGGCCTGAGTCCTGTTCAGTACAGGACTCAGGCCTTGGCTGCCTAGCGAACTTAACTGTCCAACTTTATGGGTTCAGTTCATGCGGGTGGCTTTTTTCATGCTTACAACAAACTTGTTGACGGTCTTTTCCACAGGGCAACATAAATGTTACAATTGCTATATAGAAATAACAGTTGCTTGCAGTTAAGACTTACTTCAAGACTGCTGCTGCCCACAAAGGATACGCGATGACCACGACCACTTCGTCTACCACGACCACGCTCGACTCCCAGACCGATGACTTGATTCTGACTGGAACGGCCGACATCAACGGCACCGGCAACGGACGCAACAATACCATTACGGGTAATTCCGGCGCGAACGTGCTGAACGGTATGGGCGGCGCGGATACCATGATCGGTGGCGCCGGCGACGACACCTATATCGTCGACAATGCGGGCGACGTGGTCGTCGAACAGGCGGGCGAGGGCACGGACACGGTCCAGGCCAGCACCACCTATACGCTGTCGGACAATGTGGAGAACCTGGTCCTGACGGGCAGCGGCTCGACCAGCGGCACAGGTAACGGCCTCGACAACACCATCACCGGCAACGCCGGCGCCAATACATTGAGCGGCGGCGCCGGCAACGACACACTGGTCGGCAACGCCGGCAACGACGTGCTCGATGGCGGCACGGGCGCCGACGACATGCAGGGCGGCGTCGGCGACGACACCTATATCGTCGACCAGGCCGGCGACAAGGTCCTCGAGGCAGCCGGCGCCGGCGACGACACCGTCAAGTCGGGCATCAGCTACACGCTCGGCGACAATGTCGAAAACCTGACCCTGACGGGCAGCGACGCCCTCGACGGCACTGGCAATGCGCTGGACAACGTCCTCACCGGCAATGGCGCCAGCAACAACCTGAGCGGCGGCGCAGGCAACGATGTGCTGAACGGCGGCGCAGGCGCCGACCGCATGGACGGCGGCACCGGCAACGATACTTATGTGGTCGACGACAGCGGCGACCTGGTAGTGGAAGACGCGGGCGCAGGCACCGACACCGTGCAGTCCAGCGTCAACTACACGCTGACCGACAATGTCGAGAACCTGGTCCTGACCGGCACTACCGCCATCAACGGCAGCGGCAATGAACTCGACAACAACATCACCGGCAACAGCGCCGCCAACGTCCTGAACGGTGGCGCCGGCAACGACAAGCTCGACGGCGGCGCGGGCGCCGACACCATGAATGGCGGCACTGGCGACGACACCTATATCGTCGACAACCCGGGCGACGTGGTGGTCGAGAACGCAGGCGAGGGCACCGACAAGGTCCTGGCCAGCGCCAGCCATACGCTCGGCGCCAACGTCGAGAACCTGACCCTGACCGGCGGCGCCGACATCAGCGGCACCGGTAACGAGATGGACAACACCATCGTCGGCAATAGCGGCAACAACACGCTGAGCGGCGGCGCCGGCAACGACACCCTGACCGACAATGCCGGCAACGACGTCCTCGACGGCGGCCTGGGTGCCGACACCATGTCGGGCGGCACCGGCAACGATACCTATGTGGTCGACAACGCGGGCGACGTCGTGATCGAAGCCGCCGGCGCAGGTACCGACACCACCCGCTCGAGCATCGACTACACCCTGACCGACAACGTCGAGAACCTGGTGTTGACCGGCACCGCCGACCTGGCCGGCACCGGCAACGCACTCAACAACGTCATCACCGGCAACGGCGGCAACAACACCATCGACGCCCTGGCCGGCAACGACACCGTGAATGCGGGCGGCGGCGACGACCTGGTCCATGGCGGCGACGGCGCCGACCTGCTGAACGGCGAAGCCGGCAACGACGTCCTGTTCGGCGACGCCGGCAACGACCGCATCGACGGCGGCAGCGGCGCCGACCAGATGTCCGGCGGCATCGGCGACGACACCTACGTGGTCGACGATAACGGCGACCTGGTCATCGAAGACGCGGGCGCCGGCACCGACCTGGTCGAGTCCAGCATCACCTACACGCTGACCTCGAACGTCGAGAACCTGAACCTGACCGGCACGGCCAATATCGACGGCACCGGCAACGAACTCGACAACATCATCAACGGCAACGGCGGCAACAACGTGCTGAGCGGCCTGGCGGGCAACGATACGCTCAACGGCAATGCCGGCGTCGACACGCTGCTCGGCGGCGAAGGCAACGACCTGCTCAACGGCGGCACCGGCGCCGACATCATGCAGGGCGGCACTGGCGACGACGTCTACATCGTCGACAACGCAGGCGACCTCGTGACCGAACTGGCGGGCGAGGGCACGGACCGCGTCGAGTCGGGCGTCACCTACAAGCTGACCGACAATGTCGAGAACCTGACCCTGACCGGCAGTGCCGCGATCGACGGCACTGGTAACGAGCTGGACAATACGATCGTCGGCAATTCCAACAACAACGTCCTGTCGGGCGGCCTCGGCAACGACACCCTGATCGACACCGGCGGCAACGACCGCCTTGACGGCGGCGAAGGCGCCGACAACATGGCCGGCGGCGGCGGCAACGACACCTATGTGGTCGACAATGCCGGCGATGTGGTCACCGAAGCAGCAGGCAACGGCCTGGATACGGTGGAGTCGAGCATCGACTACACGCTGACCGCCAACGTCGAGAACCTGGTGCTGCTAGGTGCCGCCGACCTGGTCGGCAACGGCAACGCGCTGAACAACGTCATCACCGGCAACAGCGGCAACAATATCGTCGACGCCGGCGCCGGCAACGACACGGTCAACGCCGGCGCGGGCAACGACGTGGTCAGCGGCGGCGACGGCAACGACTTCCTGTACGGCGACGCCGGCAACGACCAATTGTCCGGCGACGCCGGCAACGACCGCCTCGACGGCGGCGTGGGCGCCGACCGGATGTCCGGCGGCCTCGGCGACGACACCTACGTGGTCGACGATAATGGCGACATCGTCCTCGAGGCGGCCGGCGCAGGCACCGACCTGGTCGAGTCGAGCATCGCCTACACCCTGACCGACAACGTCGAAAACCTGAACCTGACCGGCACCGCCGACATCCAGGGCACCGGTAACGAGCTGAACAACATCATCAACGGCAACAGCGGCGCCAACGTGCTGGACGGCCTGGCCGGCAACGACGTCATCAACGCCGGCGCGGGCAACGACGTGCTGATCGGCGGCGAAGGCAACGACCAGCTGAACGGCGAGGCGGGCGACGACATCCTGAACGGCGATGCCGGCAACGACATCCTGAACGGCGGTGCCGGCAACGACCTGATGCGCGGCGGCAGCGGCGACGACACCTATATCGTCGACAGCACCGGCGACGTGACCATCGAAAACGCCGGCGAAGGCGTGGACACCGTGCAGGCGAGCGTCAGCCACCAGCTCGCCGCCGAGGTGGAAAACCTGGTCCTCACCGGCAACGCCCACATCAACGGCACCGGCAACGAACTGGACAACGTCATCACGGGCAACAGTGGCAACAACGTGCTGAGCGGCGGCGCGGGCAGCGACACGCTGGACGGCGGCAGCGGCAACGACGTCCTCGACGGCGGCAGCGGTGCGGACAAGCTGAGCGGCGGCAGCGGCAATGACACCTACATCGTCGACAACGCCGGCGACGTGGTGATCGAAGCCGCCGGCGCCGGCAACGACACGGTCGAATCCAGCATCGACTACACGCTCGGCGCCAACCTCGAGAACCTGACCCTGACGGGCGGCGCCCTGAACGGCACCGGCAATGCGCTGGCGAACACCATCACCGGCAACGCGGGCGACAACCTGATCGACGGCGGCGCGGGCGTGGACACCATGGCCGGCGGCCTCGGCGACGACACCTATATCGTCGACGCCACCGCGGACACCGTCGTCGAAGCGGCCAATGCCGGCACCGACACCGTGCGCGCCAGCGCCACCTACACCCTGAGCGCGAACGTCGAGAACCTGGTCCTCACGGGCAGCGCAGCGATCAACGGCACCGGCAATGCGCTGGACAACAACATCACCGGCAACGACGCCAACAACGTGCTGAGCGGCGGCGCCGGCAAGGACACGATCCTGGGCGGCGGCGGCAACGACGTCATCGACGGCGGCAGCGGCGCCGACACGATGGCGGGCGGCACCGGCAACGACAGCTACATCGTCGACGATGCGGCCGACAGCGTCGTCGAAAACGCCGGCGAAGGCGTGGACGCGGTGCAGGCGTCGATCAGCTACAAACTGACGGCCAACGTCGAGAACCTGAGCCTGCTGGGCAACGCCGCCGTCGACGGCAGCGGCAATGAGCTCGACAACATCATCACCGGCAATGCGGGCAGCAACGTGCTGTTCGGCGACGCCGGCAACGACATCCTGAGCGGCGGCGCCGGCGCCGACCTGCTGCAGGGCGGTTCGGGCAACGACACTTACCGCTTCGGCCGTGGCGACGGGCTTGATCGCGTGGTCGATGCCGAGGGCAGCGACACGCTGGCGCTGACCGGCGGCCTGACCCAGAACGACCTGGTCGCGACCCGCGCCGGCAACGACCTGGTCCTGACCATCAAGGGCACCAGCGACAGCGTGACCCTGACCAGCTGGGTGACCCAGCTTGATGGCGTGAACCGTGTCGTCTTCGACAACGGCAGCACGCTCGACCGCGCCGGCATGATCCGCCTGCTGGCCGATACGCCGGCAGTCAGCGACCACCTCGCCGCACGCGAAGACGGCGGTCCGGTGCAGGTTGCCGTGGCCGACCTGCTGGCCAACGATGCCAACCCGGCGTCGCAACTGATCTCGGTGAGCGCAACGTCCGCGCTCGGCGCCCAGGTGACGCTCGCCAACGGCGCGGTCCAGTACGACATGGGCGGCCGCTTCCAGGAACTGGCGCAGGGCGAAGTCGTCAAGGACAGCTTCACCTACACCGTGCGCGACGACCTGGGCCGCACCTCGACCGCCACCGTGGAAGTCGCGGTGACCGGCGTCAACGACGGCCCGGTGGCGGCCGCCGACAGCGCCGCTTACGACGAAGCCAAGGCCTCTTCCGTGCAAGGCAACGTGCTCGCCAACGACACCGACGCCGACCATGGCACGGTGCTGCAGGTGGCGCGTCCGGGCACCATCGCCGGCGCCTTCGGCGTCCTGACGCTGGACAAGGACGGCAGCTACAGCTACGCGCTGAATCCGGTCGGCAGCTACGACCCGTCGAAAGCCGTGGACGGCGTGCTGACCGAGCACTTCGGCTACGAAGCGACCGACGGTATCGCCAGCAGCGCCGCCAGCCTGGAGATCCATGTGAAGCTGGCGAACCGTGCCCCGGTGGCCGCAGCCGACCTCGCGCAAGTGCTGGAAGACGGTCCGGCAGCCAGCGGCAACGTGCTGGCCAACGACAGCGATCCGGACGCCGGCAACGTGCTGAGCGTGGCCGCGCCGGGCAGCTTTGCAGGCGCCTACGGCACCCTGGTGCTGGCCAAGGATGGCAGCTACACCTACACCCTGAACAACGGCGACGCCCGCGTGCAGGCCCTGGCCGAGGGCCAGAAGCTGGCCGAGCACTTCGACTTCGATGTGACCGATGGCAGCCTGAAGACCGCCTCGGCGCTGGACATCGCCATCGCCGGCACCAACGACGCGCCGGTGGTCAAGGCCGACGCGGCTGCGCTGTCCGAGGACGGCGTCCTGTCCGCCAGCGGCAACGTGCTGGCCAACGACAGCGACGTCGATGCAGGGACGGTGCTGAAAGTGGCGGCGCCGGGCACTTACGAAGGCAGCTACGGCACTCTGGTGCTGGCCGCCGACGGCAGCTATACCTACCAGCTGCACAACGCCGACGCCAAGGTGCAGGCGCTGGCGCAGGGGCAGAGCGCGGTCGACAGCTTCGGCTACGGCGCCACCGATGGCACTGCGACGACCGCCTCGACCCTGGCGTTCACGATCACGGGCAGCAACGACAAGCCGGTGTTGAAGGCCGATACCGCGGCGATCCTGGCGAACCAGGCGAAGGTAGCCGGCAACGTCCTGCTGAACGACAGCGACATCGATGCCGGCACCAGCCTGTCGGTGAAGGCGGGCAACTTCGCCGGCAAGTACGGCACCCTGGCGCTGAACGCGGACGGCAGCTATGCCTACAGCCTCGACACGGCCAACGCCGCGATCAAGGCGCTGGGCCGTGGCGCCACCGTGACCGAGCATTTCGACTATGCCGGCACGGACGGCATCGAAGCCCTCCTGTCCTCGCTGGACATCGCGGTCACCGGTATCAACGATGCGCCGGTGCTGATGAAGACGATGGCCGACCTGCACATCAACTTCAACAAGAGCTTCTGGTTCCAGCTGCCGGGCGGCGTCTTCGTCGATCCGGACAAGGGCGACACGCTGGTGCTATCGGCGACCCAGGCCAACGGCGCAGCGCTGCCCTCATGGCTGAAGTTCGATGCGGCCACCGGCACCTTCTCGGGCACCGCGCCGAAGCAAGTCCAGTCCCTCGACGTGCGCCTCACGGCCACCGACAAGGCGACGGGGGTGGGCGCCAACCTGTCGACGTCGGACGTGTTCAAGCTCTACGTGGACCACGGCAACAACGGCAGCGGCAACGGCGTCGATGCGCCGCCGCCCGGCCAATCGACGGACAAGGACACGCCGCCGACCACGGACACCGCTTGGCTGCTGCAGCCGGCCAAGGCGGGCAGCGCGGTCCCGGGGTGGGGTATCAGCGTGCACGTTGAACTGCCCGGCATCATCGAGGTCGATGCCGGTGTGTCACTGGTCGGCCAGAAGCTCTTCAGCAGCTTCGACTACCACCTGCTCTGACGCCCGCTTTCAGCCCGGCTGACCCCGCCGCCCGATGCCTTACACCGGCATCGGGCGGTTGTTGTTCAGGTCCAGGAAACCGCGGATGATCCGGTAGGCCATCCATACCCAGGCCACCACCCCCACCAGCCAGGCCAGCGGGATACCGATGATCGTGATGGCCAGGAAAATCGCCACCGCCATCCACACCACGTACCACCAGAACGAGCGGATCATCCAGGTATGGTGCGAATACACCATGGTCCCGGCCGTTTCCGGACGGCGGATGTAGTTGACGATCAGGACCAGGACCGACAGCAGTCCCAGCGAAAAGAAGAAGGTCGCCGCGTGGGCGATGTACATGATGCGGGCAAACTGTTTTGCATCTTCCAGACCGCGTTCGTAGACGAGTTCCTGGGACATGGCTTGCTCCTTGCTGGATGAGTGGATGGCGTCGCTTCGACGATAGCGGATCGCGCGCTCAGGCGGCGCGCACGCGGGATTGTACCCAAGAAATAATGCTGCCGGCATCCATCGCCCCGGCCTGGCGCGCCAGCTCCTTGCCGCCCTGGAACAGCGCGATCGTCGGGATGCTGCGGATGCCGAACAGGCCGGCGATATCCTGCGAAGCCTCGGTGTCCACCTTCAGCAGGCGCACCCGCGGCTCGAGGCGTCCGGCAGCCTGGGCATAGGCCGGCGCCATCATGCGGCAGGGCCCGCACCAGGCGGCCCAGAAATCCACCAGCACCGGAATGTCGTTGCGGCTGATGTGGCGCGAGAAGCGTGCGCTGTTCACGTCCAGCGGCTTGCCTTCGAACAGGGCCTTGGTGCATTTGCCGCAGACCGGTTGGTCGGTCAGGCGTTCGTTGGCGACGCGGTTGACGGCGTCGCAATGGGGGCAGACGATGTGCAGCGGGGCGGTCACGGAGTTCTCCTGAAAAGATCGGAATTGTTCATATTGTAAGGCCGTGCGACATGCGCCACACGTACGGCATAGAATCTGCCCATGAGCGATAGCACAAGCATACAAGCCGGCCGCGAGGGCGCGCGCCTGATCGGCTGCGCCGGCTGGAGCCTTCACAAGGACGTGGCGGCCGAGTTTCCGGAGGACGGCAGCCACCTCGAACGTTATGCGGCCGTGTTCCCGGCGGTCGAGATCAACTCTTCCTTCTACCGTCCACACCAGCCGCCGACCTATGCGCGCTGGGCCGCCAGCGTGCCGCCCGATTTCCGCTTCTCCGTCAAGCTGCCGAAGGCGATCAGCCACGAAGCGCGCCTGCGCGACGCCGACGAATTGCTCGACCGCTTCGCCGGCGAGGTCAATCACCTCGGCCCCAAGCTCGGCTGCGTGCTGGTCCAGCTGCCGCCCAAGGGCGTGTTCGACGAGGATGCCGCGCGCGACTTCCTGCCGCGCCTGCGCCAGCGGGTCGGCTGCATGCTGGCGCTTGAGGCGCGCCACCCGACCTGGTTTTCGGAAGCCGCGACGGCTGTCCTGCGCGAACACGGCGTTACCCGCGTGATGGCCGATCCGCCTGCCGGCCAGCCCGGGCCCCACGTGCCGGTCACGAGCGCCAGCTACATCCGCCTGCACGGCACGCCCAAGGTCTATTACTCGAGCTATCCGCCCGAGTTCCTGGACGAGGTCGAGCAGCGCATCGCGCAACTCACGGCAGGCGGCGCCGATTGCTGGTGCATCTTCGATAACACCGCCGCCTTTGCCGCGGTGCCGAACGCGCTCGAAGTCCTCAAAGCGCTGAAGTTGCCTGAGCCATCATGGTCTGTGCCACCTTCCGCTTCTACGGCGAGCTGAACGACTTCCTGCCGCGCGAGCGGCGCGGACGCGACATCGCCACGCCCTGCGCGCGCATGGCCACGACCAAGCACATGATCGAGGCGCTGGGCGTGCCGCACACCGAGGTCGAACTGGTGCTGGTGAACGGCGACGCCGCCGGCCTCGATCTGCTGCTGGAAGAGGACGACCGCGTCGCCGTGTATCCGCGCTTCACCCGCTTCGACGTCGCGGCGCTGGCGCCCGCGCCGATGCTGCCGCCGGGACGGGTGCGCTTCGTCGCCGATGCCCACCTCGGCGGCCTCGCGCGCCTCTTGCGAATGGCCGGGTTCGACACCATCTACGACAACGGCTTGCGTGACGACCAGGTCGAGGTGCTGGCGGTGGAAGAAGAGCGGGTGGTCCTGACGCGCGACCGCGAACTGCTGAAGCGCCGGACCATCGAATACGGCTGCTATGTGCGCGCTTTGAAAGCCCAGGCGCAGCTGCACGAAGTCTTCGAGCGCCTGGGACTGGCCGAACGGGCGCGCCCGTTCACGCGCTGTCTGCATGACAACGGGGCGCTGCGCACCGTGGCCAAGGCCGAGGTGCTGGACCGGCTGCCGCCGCAGGTGGCGGCGACGCAGGAAGAATTCAGCACCTGCGACGTCTGCGGGCGCGTCTACTGGAAAGGTTCGCACTGGGAACGCATGAACGGCATGCTGGCGCGGGCGTCGCGCAATGCCTGAACAACACTGTGATGTACACTATGACGATCCTTTGCCGGACAGCGTGAGAGCATGTTGCAACAGGTAAGCTTCCCCCTCCGTACCGAATGCCCGCCAGGCGCCTGCGTCTGCGACCGCGATCGCCTGCTCGCCGAGCCCGGCGCCGACCTGCGTCCGCTGCGCCTCACGCGCATGGAGGAGCAGAAGCTGATCGACCGCATCGAGGGCATCGCCAGCTTCGAGGAGCTGAAGCGCCTGCAGGAGCGCATCCGCAGCAATCTCGGCGTCGAGCTGAAGATCGTCCCGGGACCGAACGAGGTGCGCACCCTGCGCGGCATCGTCATCCTGCTCGAAGACCGGCCCGGCCTGTGCAAGAAGGTCCGGCAATCGATCCCGGCGGCGGTGCGCAAGGCGCTCGAACGCCATCCCGAAATCACCTACGCCATTCTCGACGCCAACGATTTGTTCGGCATGTAGCCACCGGCAGCCCGGCGCATGCCCAGTACCCGCTGGCCTGTCGATCGATAGCCGTCGAGCCGCTCGACCAGGAAGGGCGGCAGCGCCGTTTTTGGTATGGGAACGAAGCCGGCCCGCGCATAGAAGCCGACCAGGTGATCGTAGGGCAGGCAGAAGGCCTCGCCGCGCTCCAGCCAGGGCAGGCAGCGGGCGAGCAGCGCGCGGCCGGCACCCTGGCGCTGGCAGTCCAGCGCGACGAACATCCCGCGCAGGACGATCACGCCGTGCTCCTCGCACAAACGCACTGCGCCGACCACACGCTCGTCGGCGCATGCCGCAAGCACGGTATCGGCGTCGGACACGCCGCCGCCATAGCCGACCTGTTCGTAGAAGGCGCGGACTTGCGCGAGGCCGGCGGCATGGGTGACTTCAATGCGTGGCATGGTTCTCCCGATACGGCGGCGAATTCATGGCGCAAGCGGCGCAAAGTCCCAGCACGGCTCCCAGCAGGTGGGCCTGCCACGCAACCGTCACCCCCGCAGGCAGGTCGCTGAAGGCGGCCGTATGCGCGAAGGCTTCCCACACGGTCTTGCTGGCCAGCGCCAGGCCGGCACAGGCCAGCATGGTGCGGCTCGCCGGATAGCGCTGCCAGGCCAGCACGCCGCCCAGGACGGCCGTCAGCACCGCCAGACCCGAGGCGCCGCGATAGGCGGACAGGCCGGGGGCCAGCGCCAGCAGCCCGAGCGAGATCAGCAGCGCGCCGCCGCCCAGCACCAGCGCGAAGCGGCGCGAACCGGCCAGCGGCTCGGCCACCAGGCCCATCGCGACCAGGCCCAGCGCATCGGCGCCCGCATGCGACAGCGAGAAGTGCACGAGATGGCCGCCGATCAGGCGCCACAGCTCGCCGTGCAGGATCGCCGCGGGTTCCCATTCCAGCCCGGCGGCGACAGGTTCGCCGGCGCAGGCCAGCAACAGGCAGAGCGCGCCCACGGCGATGGTGACCGGCGCGCGCCTAAGCATGGCGCCGCTGGAGAGCCCAGGCCACGCCCACGAGCAGCAGCGCCGCCGCCCAGCCGATGCCGCCGGCGCCGCGCCTGCCGTCGCTGCGCTCGATCTGGATGCCCGGATCGGACTTGGCGCGCTCCTTGAAGCCCGCCAGCTGGGCCTGCAGCTGCGGGATCATCTGTTCGACCGCCTGCGCATAGCCGTTCGATGCCGCGCCGCGGACTTCCCGGCCGTAGCCTGCCATCGTCGCCGAGCCTTTCACCTGGCTGGTGCCCGGCGCCCGGAACAGCAGCTTACGGCTGCGTACGTCGAACACGGCGGCGTCGACCATGGTCTGCACGTCGTACTGGTCGCCATTGATCAGGTAAGCGCCGACCACGGTCCAGTACAGCACCGCCAGGCGGTTGGTGTCGTTGAAGCGGATCTGGTCGTAGGAGACCAGCGCGATCACGTCGACGTTGAACATGCGCGCCACCTGGTCCAGGTTGGCGAAGCCGCCGCGCGGGCGCAGGTAGGCGCTCGGGATGACTTCGATGCTGCCGATATAGTCGTACTGCGTGAAGGCGCCCTTGACGCGCTGCAGGAGCTGCTCCTTCGCCGCTTCCTCCGGGCCGGCGCCGTAGCCGCCGCCCGGCACGAAGGCGATGCCGACCCGCACCGGCAGGCGCAGGCGGGTGACGGTCGGCTCCATCTTCGGCGGCTCCTTGGCATCCGGGTAGAGGTAGTCGACGATGCTGGCGGCCTGGCGCTTGCCGCCGTGCTCGAACATCGATGCGCAGCCGCCCAGCGCCAGCAGCAGCGGCAGGGCGAGTACGCAAAAGAGGGTGAAGTAGCGCTTCATGCATGCCTTTCAATGGGGGCCGAAGGGTGGCCGATCGGGGCATGATGGCAGTTCCGGATGGACGAGCAAGCAATGAAACCGGCGTTGCGCCATGCGAGTCCACCGGTATCGCTTTGCGCTACCGGCGACGCTGCGTTACAGGGCTAGGCGATCGGCCGCCCGAACGCCTCGCCGAACCGTTCGAGCTGATCCGCCTCGAAAGCGCCCACCAGATTCTGGTACTGGAAACCGCCCGCGACGTGACGGAACATCACGTGATAGGCCTCGCTCGGGTCGTGCAGGTTGCGGATGTCGCGGGGATCGACAGCATACAAATACGGGAACACGCCACGCAGGAAATCGAGGAAATCCGGCACCGTGGTGCGCTGAAGGACGTTCAGGCACCAGTGGTTCAGTTCCAGCGTGACGACCGGCCTGGAGGCGGCGATGGTCTCGCGCAGCCCTTCGATGACGTCGCGTTCGAAACCTTCGACGTCGATCTTGATGAAATCGACGTGCTCGATGCCGCGGACCTTCAGGAAGTCGTCGCCCTGGGCGATCTCGATGGCTTCGATCCTGTGGCCCTTCGACGCCTGCATCTTGTTGGAGACAAAGCCGCCGGCGCGGTTGTCGACACTGGACGTCAGTTCGAAGCGGCCCGCGCTCTTGCCCAGTCCGACATTTTCAAGCGTCACGTTGCGCAGTCCCGCCGCGTCGACACTCTTGCGCAGGAAGGCGAAGGTGGTCGGCGAGGGCTCGAAGCTGATGACGCGCTGCGCGCGGCCGCCGAACAGGATAGACGTGCACCCGATATTGGCGCCGACGTCGAGCACGGTGTCGGTCGGCTTGAGCAGGGTGTCGAACAGCGCCACCATGTGCGGTTCGAAGGCGCCCTTGATGTGGTCGAGATAGTTGTCGTCCGACGCGATCCGGCAGGCCTTGCCGCCGATGTCGGTCATGACGAAACGGGCGCCGTCGGCGCCCGAAGGCAAGCGCGATGGCGTCTGGCGATGTTGTGGCCGAAAAACGTTCAGCAGATTCTTCAAGGCGCACCTTTTGGGAAGTCATTGGCGGGCGACGATATCGAGCTCTCGGTGATAGACACGAAACCGAGCGTAAAAATCTCGCAAAGTCACCCGCTTTGCCTTCCCTCAATGCGCCTGCCCACCTCCCAGATAAGCCGCCACCACCTTCGGATCGGTCTTGAGGCTCGCCGCCGGTCCATGCACGGCGATGCTGCCGTTCTCCAGCACATAGCCATAATCGGCCACGTTCAGCGCCGCCTGCGCGAACTGCTCGACCAGCAGCATGGTCACGCCTTCCGATTTCAAACGGGCGATGATGCGGAAGACCTCGTCGACCAGGATCGGCGCCAGGCCCATCGAAGGTTCGTCGAGCAGGATGACCTCGGGATTGAGCATGACGGCGCGCGCCATCGCCAGCATCTGCTGCTCGCCGCCGGACAGGGTGCCGGCCAGCTGGGTGCGGCGCTCCTTCAGGCGCGGGAACAGTTCCAGCGCGCGTTCGAGGTCGTGCTGGACGTCGCCCCTGGGCCGTGCGCGGGTGAAACGCGGGAAGGCCCCGAGCAGCAGGTTGTCCGTGACGCTCATGGTCGCGAACACGCGCCGGCCTTCGGGCGAGTGCGCGAGGCCCGCGCGCGCGATGCGGTGCGAGTCGAGGCCGGTGATGTCGCGGCCGTCCAGCTGGACGCTGCCGCTCTTCGGCTTGATCATGCCCGAGATGGCGCGCATGGTGGTGGTCTTGCCGGCGCCGTTGCTGCCGATGAGGGTGACCAGCTTGCCCTTCGGGACCTCGAGCGAGATCCCGTGCAGGACTTCGACCTTGCCGTAGGCGGCGTGCAGGTTCTGGATCGCTAACATGCTGCTTCTCCTCTCACAGTGCCGCGGCTTGCGGCGGCAGGCTTTCGGCGGCGCCGCCCAGGTAGGCGTCGATGACCTTCGGATCGGACTGCACCGTGCCAGGCGTGCCTTCGGCGATCTTCTGGCCGAAGTCGAGCACCGTGACCGTGTCCGAGATCGTCATCACGACGTCCATGTGGTGCTCGATCAGCACGATGGTGATGCCGTGGTCGCGGATCTTGCGGATGATGGCCATCAGCTCGCGGATGTCCGGTGCGGTCAGGCCGGCGGCCGGCTCGTCGAGCAGCAGCAGGCGCGGGTCGAGCGCCAGCGCGCGGCCGATCTCGAGCAGGCGCTGCTTGCCGTAGGGGAGATTGCGCGCCTCTTCGTTGGCCAGTTCGGCCAGGCCGATGAAGTCCAGGATCGCGGCTGCACGTGCGCGCGCCGCCAGCTCCTCGCGCCGGTAGCGCGGGGTCGACAGCATGGCGTCCAGCCAGGACGAACGGAAGCTGTGGTGCAGGCCGACCAGCACGTTTTCCAGCGCCGTCATCTCGCCGAACAGCTGGACGTTCTGGAAGGTGCGGGCGATGCCGCCCAGTGCGATCTGCGAGGGCGTGCGGCCGCTGATCGTCTGGCCGGCATACACGACGGCGCCGGCGGTCGGCTTGTAGATGCCGGTGAGGACGTTCATCATCGTGCTCTTGCCGGAGCCGTTCGGGCCGATCAGGCCGTGCACGGTGCCGCGCGCGATGTGGAGGTCGACCATGTTGAGCGCCTTCAGGCCGCCGAACTGCATCAGCACCTGTTCCACGCGCAGCAGTTCTTCGCCGGCCTGCTTGCCGGCGTCGGCCCGTATGCCCGCAAATGGATCGGCATTGCTGGCACCCTGGGACGCCACGACGTGCGAACGCCCACGCCCCATCAGGCTCTTGAAGAAGCCGACGATCCCGTCCTGCAGGTAGTAGACGACGAAGAGCGTCATCAGGCCGAAGATGGTGAGGCGCCAGTCGACCATGCTTTCCAGCTTGTAGGCGACGACCGCCAGCAACAGCGTCGCCACCACCGGCACCACGGCCCGCGCGAGGGTCGTGCGGCGCTTGGCGATCATCAGCGCCGCGACGATCACGGCGGCGACCGCCGCGCTCAGGGCGATCTTGCGGAACACCTCGATGTCGGACAGCAGGCTGGGAAGCATGACGACGATGGTGGCGCCGATCAGGGAGCCCAGGCGGCTCTTGCGTCCGCCCATGATCACGGCCAGCAGGAACAGGATGGTCAGTTCGAAGTTGTAGCTGTTCGGCGAGATGTACTGTTCCGAGTAGGCGTACAGGCTGCCAGCCAGGCCCGCGAAGCCGGCGCTGATCACGAAGGCGTACACCTTGTAGCGGTACACCGAGACGCCCATGCAGTCCGAGGCGATCGGGCTGTCGCGCAGGGCCTCGAACGCGCGGCCGACGTGAGAGCGCAGCAGGCGGTGCACCAGCAGCAGCGAGAGCAGCATGAAGCCGGCCACCGCGTAGTAGTACTCGACCTCGGTCAGCTCGCGCCCGAACACGCTGGGCTTTTGCAGCTGGATGCCGAGCGGGCCTTCGGTCAGGAAGGTCATCTCGTTGATCAGGATCTGCACGATGGTGCCGAAGGCCAGCGTCACCATCGCCAGATAGGGCCCGGTGACGCGCAGCGCCGGCAGCGCCAGGATGGCGCCGAACAGCGCCGCGAAGGCGATGCTGGCCGGGACCGCGACGAACCAGGGTGCGCCGAGCTTCAGCACCAGGATGCCGGTGGCGTAGGAACCGATGCCGAACAGGCCGGCGTGGCCCAGCGAGACCTGGCCGGTATAGCCGACCACGATGTCCAGGCCGTACAGCAGGATCGCGTAGATCAGGATGGTCTCGGCCAGGTGCACGTAATACGGATTGGTGAACAGCAGCGGATACGCGCCGACCAGGGCGATACCTGCGCCGATGGCGGCCAGTGCGATGGGGTTCTTCTTCATCTTCAGACTTTCTTGATCGCGGCTTTGCCGAACAGGCCCGAGGGTTTCACCGCCAGCACCAGCAACAGCAACACCAGTCCCGGCACTTCCTTGTAGCCGGTCGACAGGTAGAAGCCGGTGGCCGTTTCGGCGATGCCGAGGATGATGCCGCCGACGATCGCGCCCACGCCCGAAGTCAGGCCGCCGATGATCGCCACCGCGAAGGCCTTCAGGCCCAGCGAAGCGCCCATGTTGGCCGAGGTGAGCGTGAGCGGCGCGATCAGGGCGCCGGCAAAGGCCGCCGTGGCCGAGGACAGCGCATACGAAAAGGTGATCACCATGCGCGTGTTGATGCCCATGAGGCCAGCCGCGTCGCGGTCATTCGAGGTGGCGACCACCGCCTTGCCGTAGATCGACTTGCGGTTGAAGATCTCGACCGCCAGCATGATGGCGACGGCGCCGATGATCACCGCGACCTGCATCGGCTGCACGTTCGCGCCCATCACCGTGAAAGGCTCGGATGAAATCGGGGAGGGGAAGGGCAGCACGTCCTTGCCCCAGATGTTCTCGGCCACGTTCTTGAAGATGATGGCCAGCGCGATGGTGGACATGATCCAGCCGAATTCGGACTTGATCTTGATTGCAGGGCGCACGCCGATCCATTCGACGAACATGCCCTGGAGGGCGCCGAACACCATCACCAGCGGGATCATCAGCCAGTAGCTGATGTAAGGGCCGCCGTGGATGGTGCCGACCAGCGACAGCCCGACCAGCGCGCCCAGCATCAAGGCCTCGCCCTGGCCGAAGTTCAGGGTGCCGGAAGTGGCGAAAGTGAGTTGATAGCCGAAAGCGATGACGGCATAGATCATGCCGAGCGCGATCCCGGAGAAGACCAGCTGGAGGAGGATGTCCATGTTTGACCCTGAGTGACCGAAGATGTGCCCTTTGTCGTTCCCGGCATTGCCGGAAACGACTCCCCGCGCAGGCGGGGATCCAAGTTCTGCATGTGCAGTCGAAACGCAAACAAACTTGGGTCCCCGCCTGCGCGGGGACGACGGGGTTGGTACTGCTGGTACGTCGGCTTACTTCACCGGCACCACACGCCCGTTCTGCACTTCACCGAACTTGGTGTTCTCGAAGTTGATGGCCTCGTGGTCGGTCTTGCTGTAGGGCTTGTTGTAGGTGGCGACCACGCCCTCGATCGGCGCCTTCAGGTCTTCCAGCGCGGCAGCGATCTTCGGGCCTTCGGTGCTCTTGGCCTGCTCGATGGCGGCGGCCAGCAGGTAGACCGAGTCGTAGCCCTGGGCCGCCGACACCGCCGACGGCATGCGGCCGTTCGGCGGGTTGTAGGCCTTGACGTAAGCGTCGATGAAGGCCTTGCGCTTCGGCGTGTCCGGGTTCTGGATGAAGGTCTGCGGCATGCGGGTGCCGTTACCGTTGGCGCCGGCGTTGTCGATGAAGTTGGCCATCGCCAGGGTCCAGCTGCCGACGATCGGCACCTTCCAGCCGAGCTTCTGCATGCCGTTGGCGATCTGCGCCAGCTCCGGACCGATGCCGTAGGTGAGCACGACGTCGGCGCCGGCCTGCTTGGCGCGCAGCAGCTGGGCGGTCATGTCGACGTCGCCGATGTTGTACTTCTCGACCGAGACCGGCTTCACGCTCTTCGCCGCCAGCACCTTCTCGAGGTCTTCGCGGCCCAGCTGGCCGTAGTTGGTCGAATCGGCCAGGATCGCGGGCTTCTTGAAGCCGCGGCGGATCGCTTCCTCGGCGATCATGGTCGACTGGATGGTGTCGTTGGCCGAGTTGCGGAAGACGTAGTTTTCCGGCTGGCCGGCGAACTGCTTGGTGATGATCGAGCCGGTGGCGACGTTGTTCATCACCGGGATCTTGGCCTGCTGGTAGAAGCGCTGCGAGGCCAGGGCCACGCCGGTGTTGATGTAGCCGACGGTGGCCACCACGCGCTCTTTGTTGATCAGCTCCTGTGCGATCTGGACGCCGCGTTCCGGCTTGGCTTCATCGTCGCGCTCGACCAGCTGCAGCTGGCGTCCCAGCACGCCGCCCTTGGCATTGATTTCCGCGGCCGCGAGGCGCACGCCGTCGCGCATCGACACGCCCATCGGCGCCGAGCCCGCGGTGAACGGACCGGACACGCCGATCTTGATCGGCTCCGCGGCCATGGCGGCCATCGACAAACCCAGTGCTACCCCTGCAACCAATGCTTTCAGTTTGAAATCCATTGCTGTCTCCGTTTTGACTTCGTTTTTGCCGTGCGCCGGGGGGCGCCGGTACCGGGGCGGATCGGCTGGCGCAGACCCATCGTCGGGCCATTGTAGGATGGCAATTGAGCAACAGCAAACGATTCATGTGACGCGATGCACCATGCGTCATTCATGCAAATACGTAAGAACAACGTAAGGAAGGAGGTGTATGGACGGGCGAAAAAAAAGAGGCCGTAACCCAGTACGACCTCCCCATTTTAGTGCAGGTTTTTGCTTTTAGCGATGTCCGCGGCCGCGGTAGCCACCGTGATAACCCCGATGGCCGTGGCCCCAGTTGCTCCAGCTGAAGCCGAGACCGATCGAGATCGGCGGGGTCCAGAACGGATCGTAGACCGGCGCCGGCGCATATACCGGCGCAGGCACGTACACAGGCTGGGTCACGTAGGTGGTGCTGGACGGCGCCGGGCTGTAGGTCACGACGTCCGAGGTCGTGACGCGGCCGGCGTCGCCGGATGCGGCGGCCTGGGCGCCGGTGCCGTTCGGGACCGGGGTCACCGAAACGACTTGCCAGCCGTTGGCGTCGGGCGCCTGCGCATACGCGCGGGTACCGTAGTTGGCGGGACCCGGATACTGGGTCGCGCAGCCGCTCAGGGCGGCAACTGCAAGAATGATGGCGAGATTTTTCATGGCGGTTCTCCTCACCTGTCTACTATAGCGATTTCGCAGCCGGACGCTTCAGGATTTACAGGCTGTTACAGCTATTCACTTTACTGAAACCTCAGCCTGGACATCTCAGCGGCGGCGCCGGCTCGACAGCGCCACGGCCACCAGGATCATGCCGAAGCCGGCCGCGTGGTACAGGTGCGGCGCCTCGCCCAGCAGCGGCCAGGCCGCGAGCGTGGCGAACAGCGGGATCAGGTAGACCGACATGCTGGCGCGCGCCGGACCGGCCACCGCCACCAGGCGGTCGAAGCAGAAGTAGGCGCCCAGGCTCGGGACGATGGCAAGGAAGGCCAGCGCCACGTACAGGCGGCCATCGCCAAAGGATGGGACGTCGCCCTGGACCGCTTCGAGCGCGGCGAACGGCGCCAGCACCAGCGCACCGCCGCCGATCAGGGCCGCCAGCTTGACCGTGCCCGGCAGCGGCGGCAGCGCGAGACGCTTGTTAAACACCGTGTACAGCGACCAGCCGATGGCGGCCACGATCACCCACAAGTCGCCGCGCCCGAATTCCAGCTGGCCGAGGGCGGCCAGGTCGCCTTTCGACAGCACCACCAGCACGCCGGCGATGGCCACCATCAGGCCCCAGCCCTGGCGACGGCCCAGCGGCGTCTTCCACACCAGGCGCTCGACCAGGGTCACCAGCGCCGGGCAGGCAGCGAAGATGATGGCGACGTTGGCGGCGGCGGTATGGCGCGCGCCGATGTATTGCGGTGCGACCGCCATGCCCATGCCCAGCATCGACAGCAGCAGCAGGCGCGGCCAGTTGGCGCGCAGTGTGCCGCGCAGCGCCCACAGGCGCGGGCCGACGGAGGGCAGCAGGATCAGGAAAGCCAGGGCCCAGCGGCCGAAGGCCAGGAAGACCGGGGGAATCTCGGCGCCCTGCGCCCAGCGCGCGACGACCAGATTGGCGGCGAACAGGGCGGGGGTGACCAGCATGAGCGGCAATTCGGCACTGAAGGCGGTGCTCTGGGCGCCAAGTCCGCCACGGGATACTGCTTCCGACACTAAAAACTCCTTCTATGAAACGCCCGGAAATCATACTGCACCGCACAAAAAATGTGCTTCTGTTCAGCCCGGCATATGCATGGCGGATGGAAGATTCTTTCCTGAATCGGCTAAAATGCGAAAGAACTATCTTTCCCCACGCCTGTATAGACAAGGAAGCCCTGCCATGAAGGACGGCCAGCTCGACGATATCGACCGCCACATCCTGCGTAACCTCAGCCGCGACGGCCGCATCAGCAACCAGAAGCTGGCCGATACCGTGAACCTCTCGCCCACGCCGTGCTGGCACCGCGTCAAGGCGCTCGAAGAAGCCGGCTACATCACCGGTTATGCGGCGGTGTTCGACCAGCGTCGCATGGGTGTACCGGACACGGTGATCATCGAAGTCACGGTCGACCGTCACGACGACGAGATCTTCAAGGCCTTCTCGGATGCGCTGGCCGAGCTGCCGGAGGTCACCGAGGCCTATCTGCTGTCCGGCGAATACGATTACCTGATCAAGGTGGCGGTGGCCGGTACCGAGGGCTACGAAAACTTCCTGCGGCAGAAGCTGTACAAGCTGCCCGGCGTGCGCCATACGCGCTCGACCTTCGCGCTGCGCTGCCTGAAGCGTTCGCCCTCGGTTAATCCGTAACTGAGCCCTAATTCAACCGTCGAACAGCGTCAGCGGCACCGCCTGCGCCATCGCCTGGTAGCCGGCATTGTTCGGATGGAGGTGGTCGCCGCTGTCGTAGGTGGCGCGCAGGCGCGTCGGCCGCGTTGGATCGCGCAGGGCCAGGTCGAAGTCGACCACCGCATCGTAGGCGCCGCTCCCTCGCGGCCAGGCGCGCATCCATTCATTCAGGCGTTTGCGCACGTTCCCGCGCGCCGCCGTGTAATAGCCGTGGCCCTCGAAAGGCGTGAGCGTGGCGCCGATCGGCTTGATGCCGCGCGCCCGGGCTTTGGCAATCAGCTGCTGATGGCCATTGATCAGACTGTCGGCCGGGATCGGACTCGATGCCGAACTGTAGACGATGTCGTTGATCCCGATGAGCGCGATCATCCAGCGCACGTCGCTCGTGGCCGCCACGTCCCGGTCGAAGCGCAGCAGCGCGCGCTGGCCGGCCAGCATCGCCTCCGGATAATCCTTCAGCAGCGAGTTCGCACTGATGCCGCGGTTGGCCACGCCGATGTTCGCGGCCACGCCGCCTTCGAGCTGCAGCCGGCGCGCCAGCATGTCCGGCCAGCGCCGGTTGGCATTCGCGGTGCTGGCCTGGCCGTCGGTGATCGAGTCGCCCAGAGCCACCACCGATTGCAGCGCGTTCAGGCCGGAATAGGGGCCGCTGACGTCGACCTCGGTGAGGAAGGGCCAGGTGCTGATCGTGCGCTGGACCGGCAGGCTTTGCAGCGCAGACCTGTCGCCGGCGGTCGACACATAGCTGGTCTGCAGCGCGGCGTTGTGCAGGGTGGTGAGTCTTGACGTCCCCGGCAAATAAAGGCTGACTGCGAGGTCGGCAAAGGGCGGCACGTTGAAGTCGGCGCCGTCGGACAGTACGGCGGCGCCGGCCGCGATCGTCACCGAACTCCGGCCGCCGAACAGCAGCTGGCGGTCGGTGCCGGCCACCGTGACCGCGCCGCTGGAACGCAGGGCGATGCGCGCTGCGCCGATATTCAGCGGGACGCTGCCCATTTCGTTCGAGATGCGGATGCGCACCCGGCTGCCGGCGACGCTGGCATGCACGACCAGGCGCAGGGTCTGGTTGGACAGGCTCATCGTCGATGCCGAAGGCGGCGGCCCTGCCGGGGCCGCGCCCCAGGTGGCGGTCCAGCGGTCTGCGGCCTGGGCCGGCAGCGCCGGCATGGCCAGGGCAGCCGCCAGCAGCGGCCCGGTCTGCAGGAAGCCGCGGCGCGGCAAGCTGGTCGAGATGTTCAGCGGCGCGTTGTCGTCAGTCGGTCTCATCGTCGTCTCCTTGTTATGGACGAGCGTTAGACCATGCCGAGGTCCTGCCGACTCAACCCGTCGTGAACAAAGCGAGAGGCACGGCCTGGGCCATGGCCTGGTAGCCGGCGTCGTTCGGATGCAGATGGTCGCCGCTGTCGTAGGCCGGGTTCAGCCGCGTCGTCTGCATCGGATCGCGCACGGCCAGATCGAAGTCGACCACACCGTCCCAGGCGTCGCCGCTGCGGATCCAGTCGTTGACGCGCTGGCGCGCCGCCTCCCGCGGCGCCGTGTAATAGGACTGGCCCTCGAAGGGCGTGAGCGTGGCGCCGATCGCGCGCAGCCCGCGCATGCGCGCCCGCTCGATCAGCTGCCGGTAGCCGGCGATCAGCTCGTCCGGCGAGATCGTGTTCGACGAGGGACTGTAGACGATGTCGTTGATGCCGATGAGGCAGAACAGCCAGCCGGCGCCAACGGTGGCCAGCACGTCGCGGTCGAAGCGCTCCAGGCAGTCGCGGCCGGCGATCAGCGCATTCGCATAATCGGTCAGCATGCAGTTGCCGCAGATGCCGCGGTTGACGACCGCGACCGGCAGCGACTCCTGCTGCAGGCGGCGCGCCAGCCAGTCGGTCCAGCGGCGGTTCTGGTTGCCCGTGCTGCGCGCGCCGTCGGTGATCGAATCGCCGAGCGCGACGATGGCGCGGGCGTTGCTCGCAGTGGGTAGGACGTCGACCTCGGCCAGGAAGGGCCAGCAGGTGATGGTCTGCTGCGCCGGCAGCGTCTGCGCGGCAGCATAATTGCCGGTCGAGGATACGTAGCTGGTCTGCAGCGCCATGTCGTGCAGGGTCGTCGCCTGCACGCTGTCCGGCAGGTAGATGCTGATGGCGAGGTCGGCGAGCGCCGGCGCGGCGAGGTCGACCGGGTCCGACAGCAGCGGCGCCCCGGCGGGGATGGTGGCGAAGCTGCGCCCGCCGAACGTGAGGTCGTGGCCGCTGCCGGCCACCAGGCTGGCGCCGCTGGAACGCAGGCCGATGTGGGCGGCGGCTATCCGTAGTGGCGTGCTGCCCATCTCGTTCGTAAGACGCACGCGCACGCGGCTGCCGGCGATACTGGCGTGGACGATCAGGCGCAGGGTCTGGTTCGAGAAGCTCAGGGTGGACGTGGAGACCGGCGCGGTGCCCCAGGCGGCGCACCAGGCCTCGGGCGTGTTGGCCGCATGGGCCGGCGGACCGGCCGTGGCAAGGGCTGCGGCGGCGAGCGCCGGACCGGTTTGCAGGAATTGACGCCGTCCGCGCATCAGGCGCGGCGGGGTGGCTTGCGGCTGCTGAGTGGGCATAGGAGTTCTCCTGTCTATGCCTCCAATTTACGCCGAATACTGCAGAGCTCGCTTCACCGGCCGAGCAGCATGTTTGCGCCAGATCGACAGTCGATCAGATTGCGCTCAGGAAAAAATGAGCCCAGTCAATAAGCTCAGGCGAGGATGGCCAGCAATCCGTCCAGGCCAGTGAAGTTCAGCGCGACGTCGGCCTGGGCGCGCACCACCGGCTTGGCGCGGAAAGCCACCGACAGGCCGGCAATGCCCATCATTTTGAGGTCGTTGGCGCCGTCGCCCATGACGATGGCCTGGGACGGCGCGATGCCCAGTTCGGCGCAGACGCGCTGCACGGTGCGCATCTTTTCCTCGGCGTCGACGATGCCGCCGACCACGCGGCCGGTCAGCTTGCCATCCTGTTCTTCGAGCAGGTTGGCGTGCACGTGGTCGAGCCCAAGGCGGGCCTGCAGGCGCTCGGTAAAGAAGGTAAACCCGCCCGACACCAGCAGGGTCTTGAGGCCTGCTGCCTGCACGGCCTGCAGCATCGCTTCGCCGCCCGGAGAGATGCGCAGGCGCTCTTCGTACACCCGCCCCAGCGCTTCCACCGGCAGTCCTTCGAGCAGGGCCACGCGCCGTTTCAGGCTTTCCGAAAAATCGAGCTCGCCGCGCATCGCCGCTTCGGTGATGGCGGATACCTGCGGTTTCAGGCCCTGCATGTCCGCGATCTCGTCGATGCACTCGATGGTGATCAGGGTCGAGTCCATGTCCATCGCGACCAGTTTGAAGTCGGCCAGCTTGCGGTCGGCATCGATGAAGGTGGCGTCGATGCCGGCCCGTTCGGCCGCGGCTTCGACGCTGGCCTTCAGCGCCGACGTGAAGTCGAAACCGTCGCAGCGCAGCGCATGCGCGTGGATGGCGGTGGTGCTGCGCGCGCCGGCCAGTGCGGCGACCTGCGCGAGCACGTCTTGGCTGGCCGCAGGGCCCTGGAGAATCAGCTTTTTGGACATGGCGTGCTTATGCTAATAATTGTCGAATGGTCTGCTTGACCTGGTTCACGCGCGCCTGCAGGTCCGGCATCGCAGCCGTGATGCGCAGCTTGTCCTGGCCGGCCAGCTTGACCTGGCGGTTCTTCTGGATCAGCGTGATGATCTTGATCGGATCGATCGGCGGCTTTTCCATGAACTGCAGGTTGGCCGCTTCCGCGTGCGCGTCGATCTTGACGATGCCGACCTGCTTGGCGGATATCCGCAAGCGATGCGTCTCGATCAGGGCTTTCACCGCATCCGGCAGCTTGCCGAAGCGGTCGATCAGCTCTTCCTGCATGTCGTCGATGCGGTCCTGGGTCTCGCAGTTGGCCAGGCGCTTGTAGATCGACAGGCGCTCGTGGACGTCGCCGCAGAAGTCGGACGGCAGCAGGGCCGGCACGTGCAGGTTGATTTCGGTGGTGCTCGACAACGGCGCCGCCAGGTCCGGCTCGCGGCCGGCCTTGAGCGCCTTCACGGCCTCGTTCAGCATGTCCGAATACAGCTGGAACCCGACTTCCAGCATTTCGCCGGACTGGTTCTCGCCCAGCACCTCGCCGGCGCCGCGGATTTCCAGGTCGTGCATCGCCAGGTAGAAGCCGCTGCCGAGTTCTTCCATCGCCTGGATCGCGTCGAGGCGGCGCTGCGCCTGCTTGGTCATGTTCAGGGCGTCGTTCACCAGCAGGTAGGCATAGGCCTGGTGGTGCGAACGGCCGACGCGGCCGCGCAGCTGGTGCAGCTGGGCCAGGCCGAATTTATCGGCGCGGTGCATGATGATGGTGTTCGCGGTCGGCACGTCGATGCCGGTCTCGATGATGGTCGTGCACAGCAGGATGTTGAAGCGCTGGGCCACGAAGTCGCGCATCACCTTTTCCAGGTCGCGCTCGTGCATCTGGCCATGGGCCACGCCGATGCGCGCCTCCGGCAGCAGCTCGCGCAGCATCGAATGGCGGTTCTCGATGGTCTCGACCTCGTTGTGCAGGAAGTAGACCTGGCCGCCGCGCTTCAGTTCGCGCAGCACGGCTTCGCGGATGATGGAGCCGTCCTCGCTGCGGACAAAAGTCTTGATCGCCAGGCGCTTCTGCGGCGCGGTGGCGATGACGGAGAAGTCGCGCAGGCCTTCCAGCGCCATGCCCAGCGTGCGCGGGATCGGCGTCGCGGTCAGGGTCAGCACGTCGACCTCGGCGCGCAGGGCCTTCAGCGCTTCCTTCTGACGCACGCCGAAGCGGTGTTCCTCGTCGATGATGACCAGGCCCAGGCGCGTGAACTTCACGTCCGGCGACAGCAGTTTATGCGTGCCGATCACGATGTCGACGGTGCCGTCGGCCATGCCCTTGATCGCGTTGTTGATCTCCTTGCCGGTGCGGAAGCGCGACAGCTCGGCGATCTTGACCGGCCAGTCGGCGAAGCGGTTGGCGAAGGTCTGCGCGTGCTGCTCTGCCAGCAGGGTGGTCGGGGCCAGGATGGCGACCTGCTTGCCGCCCATGACGGCGATGAAGGCGGCGCGCAGCGCGACCTCGGTCTTGCCGAAGCCGACGTCGCCGCAGACCAGGCGGTCCATCGGGCGGCCCGAGGTCATGTCCTTGATCACGTTGGTAATGGCTTCGGCCTGGTCCGGCGTTTCGTCGAAGCCGAAGCTCTGCGCGAAGTTCTCGTAGTCGGTGCTCGAATACTCGAAGCTGTGGCCGGTGCGTGCGGCGCGCCGCGCATACAGGTTGAGCAGCTCGGCGGCAGTGTCGCGCACCTGTTCGGCGGCTTTTTTCTTGGCCTTGTCCCACTGGCCGGAGCCGAGGGTGTGCAGCGGCGCGTCTTCCGGCGAGGCGCCGGAGTAGCGCGAGATCACGTGCAGTTGCGACACCGGCACGTAAAGCTTGGTCTCCTTGGCGTACTCCAGGTGCAGGAACTCGGTGTCGCCTTCGCCCAGGTCCATGCTGATCAGGCCCATGTAGCGGCCGATGCCGTGGTTGATGTGCACGACCGGGTCGCCGATCTTCAGCTCGGACAGGTCGCGCACCATCGATTCGACCTGCGAGCTGGCTTCCTGCTTCTTCTTGCCGGCGCGCCGGCCCGAGCCCGCATACAGCTCGGTCTCGGTAATGAAGACCAGGTGGCCGCACTTCGCGTCCATCAGCTCGAAACCGGCCTGCAGCGGCGCCACGCCCAGCATGGCTTTCGCATCGGAGGCGCACAGGCCGGCGTAGCCCTCGACCGGCGTGAGGTCCAGTTTGTATTCGTTGAAGTACTGCTGCAGGGTCTCGCGGCGACCGTTCGAATCGGCGCAGATCATCACCTTGGCGTCGGTGTGGGCGAGGAAGGCCCGCAGGTTCGTCAGCGGGTCGTCGAGACGGCGGTTGACGGCGATGTCGGGGATCGGCGCGGAGACTTCCGAAGCGCCCGCGGACGGGTCGCGCCCGATCGCCCAGCGTCCGTGCGGTTTGGCGCGCACGAAGAAGTCCTCGGCGCCGAGGAAGATCTCCTTCGGCTCCAGGATCGGACGCTCGCGGTCGGCCTTCAGGAATTTGTAGCGCGATTCGGTGTCCTGCCAGAAGCGCGTGATCGCGCCTTCGATGTCGCCGACCAGGGCCAGCGGCGATTCGTCGGGCAGGTAGTCGAACAAGGTCGCCGTCTCTTCGAAGAACAGCGGCAGGTAGTATTCGATACCGGCCGAGGCGATGCCGCTGCCGATGTCCTTGTAGATCGGCGAGCGGGTCGGATCGCCCTCGAAACGCTCGCGCCAGCGGCTGCGGAAGCTGGTCCTGGCCTGCTCGTCCATCGGAAATTCGCGGCCCGGCAGCAGGCGCACTTCGCGGACCGGATACAGCGAGCGCTGGGTGTCGGCATCGAAGGTGCGGATGGTCTCGATCTCGTCGCCGAACAGGTCGAGGCGGTAGGGCAGCGCGGAACCCATCGGGAACAGGTCGATCAGGCCGCCCCGCACCGAGTACTCGCCCGGCGACATCACCTGGGTCACGTGGCTGTAGCCGGCCAGGGTCAGCTGCGCCTTCAACTTGGCCTCGTCCAGGTTCTCGCCCTGGCGGAAGAAGAAGGTGTAGGCGGCGAGAAAGGACGGCGGCGCCAGGCGCACCAGCGCGGTGGTGGCGGGCACCACCAGCACGTCGCACTGGCCGTTGCGGATCTCGTGCAGCGTGGCCAGGCGTTCCGACACCAGGTCCTGGTGCGGCGAGAAGGCGTCGTAGGGCAGGGTTTCCCAGTCCGGCAGCAGGTGGCAGGCCAGCTTGTCCTCGGCGAACCAAGGGATTTCGTCCAACAGGCGCTGGCCGTCGCTGGCGTTCGCCACGATCACGGTCAGCATCTGCTTGTTCGCCTTCAGCTCGAGGGCGGCGAGCGCCAGCGCATAGGCGTCGGACGAGCCGTGCAGGTGCGGCAGGGCGAAGCGTTGTCCGGGCTTGGGGAGGTGTTTTTTCAGGTCGAAAGGCATAAGCAGATTATAAGTCAGCCGGGGCGAGGCGTTCGAGCACGCGTACCGAAGCGCGGTCGAGGCCGGCCACGGCCGGGTCTTCCTCCGCCAGGTCGCCGTCATCGATCCGCAGGCGCAGCAGGGCCAGGCGCTCGGCCTGGCCGAGCGTGACGGCCAGCGGCTGGCCGGCGGACGGGCCATCGCCGAGTGCACCGAGGATCGCGGCGGCGATCGGCGGCGGCAGTTCCCATTGCAGCGCGATGTGGGCCGAGAGCGTGCGCGTGCGCCCCAGCAGCGCGGCGACGACGTCCGGATCCTGGGGCAGGGCGTCGGTCTCCAGCATGCCGTCGAACAGACGCAGTGCGACGATCAGGCCGAGGTCGGCCATCAGTCCGGCCAGGTAGGCTTCAAAGGGATCGGCCTGCATGCCGGGTGCGAGCAGGCTGGCGGCGAGCGCGGTCTTTTCGGTATGGCGCCAGATGCGCGGCGCCGCCTGCCGCGTGTGGCGCCCGCCCTGGGCGCCGGCCAGCGGCCGGAAGGCGGCGCGCGCGAGCAGCATGCGCAGGCCGTTGCGGCCCAGGACCAGCAGCGCGGCGTCGATCGTGCGCACCTGGGATGCGGAACGGTAGAAGGGGCTGTTGGCTTCGCGGATGAGTTCCGCCACCAGGGCGGGGTCGCGCGCAAACTGGCGCGCCAGGTCGGTGCTGGAGGCGCCTTCGTCGCGCAGGCTGCGCAGCAGCTGGGGAATCACTTCGGGAACGCGCGGTACGAGACCGGCGGCATCGAGCGGGGCGGCGATGAGGCGGTCCAGCTCGTCCAGCACCAGCTGGGCATGCGCCTGGGCTTGCGGGGTGGGTGCAGCGGCTGCTGCGCCTGCCGTCAGCCAGCGCCAGAAATCGAGGATGGGATCGGGTTCCTGCGCCTCGGTGGCGCGATGGGAAGGGGCGCGGTCGGCCGGCGCAGCCGCCGCCGGTGAAGGATCGTGGGCCGCGGGCGGCGCAGAGGCGTTTGCTTCGCCGCCGCCGAACAGCCGCGCAATCCAGTTTTTCATCGCTTCCGTCCCCCGAATGTGCCAGCGGCCATTCTACCCGAGGGACGGCAGCAAGCCGGCCTGCCGCCGTGCCTGGACACGGCAGTGGAACGCGGAATTACTGGCAGTTGGTGCCGCCGCCGGCGCAGCCTGCACCGGCCTGGCCGGTGGTGCCCGAGGTGCCGCTGCTGCCGCTGGTCGAGCCGCCGCCGGTGCCGGTGCCTGCGCCCACGCCGCCGGCCGGCTGGCCGGTGCCGTTGGCGTTCGAGTTGCCTGCGCCGACCGAGGAGCCGGTGGCGGTGGCGGTGCCGGTGGACGAGCCGCCGGTCGACATGTCGCTGGAGCCGGAGGTGCCGGTGGAGCTGCAGGCAGCCAGGCTGAAGGCCATTGCGGCGCCGACGAGTACGGTCTGGATGGTTTTCATGCTGTTCTCCTTATGGTCGTGTTCAATAGGGTGGGGTGCCGCGGCGGTCGCTCTGGCCTCCGCCACCGCTCGAGCCGCTGGTGCCGGCCGTGCCCTTCGAGGTTTTGGTGTCGCCGGATCCGCTGGAGCCGGTCGCTCCGCTGGAACCACTGGAACCGCTGGAGCCGCTGGAGCCGCTCGAACCAGTCGAGCCGCTGGAACCGCTGCTGCCGGTGGCCGCGGCGCCCGATGAGGCGCTGCCGCCGTTGCTGCTGTTGCCGCTGTCGCCGGACTTGCTGCAGGCTGCCAGCGAGGCCGCCAGCAGCGCGCCGATCAAGAGGCCGTGGACCGGTTTCATGATGCGCTCTTACCGGGTGCCGGTACCCGACGTGCCGGAATTGGTGGTGCCCGAGGTGCCGGTGCCGGAAGTGCCCGAACCTGAAGTGCTGGAGCCGGAGGTACCGGAACCCGAGGTGCCCCAGTCGCCGCGGCCCGAGGTGCCGGTGCTGCCCGAGGTGCCCGAGCTGGAAGTGCCCGAGGCGCCGTTGCCGGACGTGCCCATGGTGCCGGAGTTGGAGGTGCTGCCGCCGCTCGAGCCGCCCGAGCTGCTCGAGGTCGCGCTCGGCGAGGAGTCGCTCATGCCGCTGGAGCTGGTGCCGGTGGAGCTGCATGCTGCCAGGCTCATTGCCATCAGAGCACCGATGAGAACGCCTTGGTATTTTTTCATGATCCTCTCCTTATGTGGTGGATGACGTCATCATGGGGTCGGGGATAGGTGTTCAGAATAGGATGTGCCCGGCCATGCGTGTAGGATAAGGCCCACGATCTTGCGAAAGATTTCCGCTAAATGCACTGTATTTGTGGCCAATTGTTCGTTAAATGAAAAAGCCCCTGGTGAGAGGGGCTTTTTCGGCGAGGGCCGGTGCGGTGGTCAGAACAGGCTGTTTTGCAGCTGCTGCTGTTGCGGCTGGGGCTGCTGCTGGGCCGCCGGCGCGTTCGGGTCCGGCTGGGCGTTCGGGTCCGCGGCCGGCTGCTGGTCGAGGTCGATGCCGCTGAAGACCGGGCTTTCGGCAAACTCGGCGTACACCCAGTCGTCGTTCTCGCGCACCACGCCTTCCGGTTGCGGACGTTCTTCCTGCGGCCGCTTGGCCAGGGCCACGCGCATGTAGTCGATCCAGATCGGCAGCGCCAGGGTCGCGCCGAACTCGCGCCCGCCCAGCGATTTCGGATCGTCGTAGCCCATCCAGGCCACTGCCACCACGCCGCCGCCGTAGCCGTTGAACCAGCCGTCGACGGCGTCGCTGGTGGTGCCGGTCTTGCCGGCGATGTCGGTGCGGCCCAGCTCCTTGGTCGCGGCGGCGCCGGTGCCGTAGCGCGCGACGTCGCGCAGCATGCTGTCGGTGACGAAGGCATTGCGCGCATCCAGTACGCGCCGCTCTTCCTGCTTGGCCGCGGGCGGCTTGGCTTCGGCGATGACCTTGCCGTCGGCATCCTCGACCCGTGCGATCAGGTAGGGCTCGACGCGGTAGCCGCCGTTGGCGAATACCGCGTAGGCGCCGGCCATCTGCAGCGGGGTGACGGCGCCGGTGCCGAGCGCCATCGTGTAGTTGGCCGGCTGGCGCGCCGCGTCGAAGCCGAACCTGCCGATGAATTCATGGGCGTAGGGCACCGAGATCGCGCGCAGCAGGCGCACCGACGGCACGTTCTTCGATTCGGCCAGGGCGCGGCGCATGGTGATCGGACCATCCCACTTGAAGTCGTCGTTCTGCGGCGACCAGGTGGCGCCCGCGTTCTCGCCCGGCATGTCGAGCGGGGCGTCGAGGATGCGGGTGGCCGGCGAATAACCCTTTTCCAGCGAAGCCGAGTAGATGAAGGGCTTGAAGCCGGAGCCCGGCTGGCGGTAGGCCTGGGTCACGTGGTTGAACTTCTGCAGGTTGTAGTCGAAGCCGCCGACCAGCGCGTGGTAGGCGCCGGTATCGCTGTCGATCGCCACGAAGGCGGCGGCCACCTGCGGCACCTGGGTGATGGACCAGTTGCCCTTCGCATCCTTCGCCACGCGGATAATCGCGCCCTTGGCGATGCGGCGCTCTTCCTTGGCGTTCGACGCCAGCGCGCTGGCTGCGAACTTCAGGCCCGCGCCCTTGATCTCGACGTCGTCGCCGTCGATGGTCTCGACCCGCACCGCCTTGCTGGAGGCGGACAGCACCACCGCCGGGATCAGGCCGTCGCTGACAGGGCGTTTGCCCAGCGCTTCGGAGATCGCGTCTTCGCGCTCGACCGGATCTTCCGGCAGCTCGAGGCGGCCTTCCGGACCGCGGTAGCCGTGGCGCTGGTCGTAGGCCAGCACGTTGCGGCGCACCGAGTTGTAGGCCGCATCCTGCTCTGCCTTCAGGATCGTGGTGTAGACGCGGATGCCCTTGGTATAGGCTTCTTCCTTGAACTGGTTGTAGACGGCCTGGCGCGCCGCTTCGGCCACGTACTCGGCGTGGGTGTCGAATTCCTGGCCGCGGGTGTTCACGCGCAGCGGTTCGTTGAGCGCCTTCTGGTACTGGTCTTCGCTGATGAAATTCAGCTCGCGCATACGTTTCAGGACCGCGTGCTGGCGGTCGCGCGCGCGCTTCGGGTTCGCTACCGGGTTATGGCGCGACGGGTTCTGCGGCAGGCCGGCCAGCATCGCCATTTCGGCCACGCTGAGCTGGTCGAGGCTCTTGTTGAAGTAGGTCCGCGCGGCGCTGGAGAAGCCGTAGGCGCGCTGGCCCAGGTAGATCTGGTTCATGTACAGCTCGAGGATCTCGTCCTTCGAGAGGGCCGCCTCGATCTTGTAGGCCAGCGCGATCTCGTTGACCTTGCGGCCGATGTGCTTTTCGCGCGAAAGGAAGAAGTTACGGGCCACCTGCATCGTGATGGTCGAACCGCCGCCGGCGCCGAAACCGTGGCGCAGGTTCGAATAGACGGCGCCGAGGCCGCGCTGGAAGTCGATCGCGCCGTGCTCGTAGAAGCGCGCATCTTCGATCGCCAGCAGCGACTTCTTCATCAGGTCGGGAATCTTCTGGATCGGGACGAAGTCGCGGTGCTCCTCGCCGAACTCGCCGATCAGGACCTTGTCCGCGGTGTAGATGCGCAGCGGGATCTTGGGCCGGTAGTCGGTCACGGCGTCCAGCGCCGGCACGTTCGGCAGGACGCGGAACAGGACGTAGCCGACCACGCCTGCGACCAGCAGGAGGAGGGCGGCGAGGGCGATCAATATGAAGCCGCGGATGCCGCTGAAGGCGCGCGGCGCTTTTTTACTGGTAGTTGCCAAAACAAGAAGCCTCTGATGACGGTCAGATGACCGGCAGATCGCCGTGCCGACAGGGCGTAAACACGGTCTACCTCAAAATTATAATCCGCTTTTCTTCCACTACGGCATGTGCCATAGTTCCAGTTTAAGGTGCTGCTAAGTGGTGCCTGCAGTTCAGAAACACGATACTCGCACTTATTTGCCCCAGGAACCCATGCCGTACGATCCCCATCCGCCCGCGGTCAAGCCCTACATTCCAGCCTCCGCCCAACTCCCCGAGCTGACCCTGCGCGCCCTGATCATGGGCACGATCCTGGGCATGATCTTCGGCGCTTCCTCCTTGTATCTGGTGCTGAAGGTGGGCCTGACGGTCAGCGCCTCGATTCCGGTGGCGGTGATCGCGATCACCCTGTTCGGCATGGCCAAGAAGGCCGGCGGACGCGAATCGACCATCCTCGAGAATTCGATCACGCAAACAGCCGGCTCGGCCGGCGAGTCGCTGGCCTTCGGCCTGGGCGTCACCATGCCGGCCATTATGATCCTCGGCTTCGACCTGGAGATCTCGCGCGTGATGCTGGTCGGCGTGCTGGGCGGCCTGCTCGGCATCCTGATGATGATCCCGATGCGCCGCACGATGATCGTCGACCAGCACCGCGAACTCAAATACCCGGAAGGCACCGCCTGTGCCGAGGTGCTGAAGGCCGCCGCCACGCCTTCGTCGCGCGAAGCCGCCGGCGAAGTGCGCCTCGAAGGCTCGGACGAAGCGAAGGCCGCCCGCCAGCGCGCCTTCATCATCTTCGGCGGCTTCGGCATCGGCCTGCTGTACAAGACCCTGAACATCTCCTTCAAGCTGTGGAAGGACACGGTCAACTTCGTGTTCGGCGCACCCTTGCGGGCCGGTTCGGCCGGCGCCGAGATCTCGCCCGAGCTGCTGGGCGTCGGCTACATCATCGGTCCGCGCATCGCGATGACGATGGCGGCCGGCGGCGTGCTGTCCTATCTGCTCTTGATCCCGATGATCAAATTCTTCGGCGACCTGCTCACCGTGCCGCTGGCGCCGGGGACGATGCTGATCAAGGACATGGGCCCGGACGACATCCGCAGCGCCTACGTGCTCTACATCGGCGCCGGTGCGGTGGCGGCCGGCGGCCTGATCTCGCTGGTGCGTTCGCTGCCGACCATCTGGAACGGCCTGCGCGGCGGCCTGGCCGGGTTCAAGGCCGGCAGCACCGGTGACTCGAAGCGCGATGGCGCACCACTGCGCACCGACCAGGACATCCCGCTGAAGTGGGTGGCGATCGGCTGCCTGGGCATCATCGCCGTGATCACCTTCGCCACGCCGCTGCACATGAACCTGCTGGGCGCGCTGCTGATCCTGGTGTTCGGCTTCCTGTTCTCGACCGTGTCGTCGCGCCTGACCGGCGAAGTCGGCTCGTCTTCGAACCCGATCTCCGGCATGGCCGTGGCCACGCTGCTGTTCACCTGCCTGATCTTCCTGGTGATGGGCTGGACCGGCGGCCGCTACTACGTGACCGCGCTGTCGGTCGGCGCCATCGTCTGCATCGCCGCGTCGAACGCCGGCACCACCTCGCAGGATTTGAAGACGGGCTTCCTGGTCGGCGCCACGCCGCGTCTGCAGCAGTACGCGATCCTGGCCGGCGCCTTCGCTTCGGCGCTGATCCTCGGCCCGATCCTGCTGAAGCTGAACGATGCCGGCACCGTGTACGTGCCGGCCGCCCAGGTGGCGCCGCACGTGACCACCGATGCCTCGAAGCTGACCCAGACCGCGCAGATTCAGGGCCCGCAGGCCTCAAGCGATCACGCGACCTATAAAGTCTGGCAGAAAACGGACACCACCGGCGGCCCGGCCGGCAAATACCTGGTGCGCGACGACGGTTCGCTGGCCTACCTGGTCGACCCGGGCATCAACGGCCAGTTCCACACCCGTCCCGACGGCTCCGAGGTCAAGAAATACGATGCGCCCAAGGCCGTGCTGATGTCCTACATCATCAAGGGCATCCTCGACCAGCAGCTGCCCTGGACCCTGGTGGTGTTCGGCGTGATGATCGCCGTGGTGCTGGAAATGGCCGGCGTGAACGCGCTGTCGTTCGCGGTCGGCGTCTACCTGCCACTGGTGTCGACGCTGCCGATCGCGATCGGTGGCCTGATCCGCTGGATGGTCGACCGCCGCAACAACAAGCTGCCGCAGTACGCAGGCCTGAACGAAGAAGAGCTGCAGGCCGCGGGCGACCGCAGCTCGGGCACGCTGCTGGCGTCGGGCTACATCGCCGGCGGCGCGCTGGCCGGCATCATCATCGCCATCACGGCGGGCGTGCTGACCGACTTCGATACCACGATGGGCAAGTGGGCGGAGGCGGCGAACCCGTTCTTTGCCGGGGCCAGCGCGGATCTGCTGTCGATCCTGCCGTATGCGGCGTTGATCGTGCTGCTGTATTGGGTGGGGCGCGAGAAGCCTGCCAAAGCATCCAATGAAATACGATGACGCCGGCTGGCACGCCGGCGGGGATTTTCCCGAAGACTTGCCGCCGGAAGCCGGGGCAACCCATATCGGCATGTTTGCCGCCTGGTGTGTGTTGAACGGGCTCGCCGGCGAACTTCACGTGGAAGAACTCGCCGACGATCTGCAGCGCCTGCGCGAACGCCAGATGACGCCTGGCGCCTGGCTGCTGGCTGCCTGCGACGGCAAATTCGTCGACGAAGACCTGAACGACGAGGGCAATCGCTTCGCCGAAAGCTACTACGGCGAGGCGCAGCCCAACTATTTCAGCGACCTGGCGATGGCCCTCGGCGACCGTCTTCCGAGTGTTTATCATCTCCCCGATAGCTGGAGCGTCTACGACCAGCTTGCGCCCCTGCTGGCGTTCCGGTTCGCGTCGTGGAAAAAACAGTGATGGGTCCGAACGCGCGTGGCGCATACGACGCCGGCCTGACGCGCCACGCCGCCTGAAGGGTGAGCCGCGCGCCTGCAAATTCCCGATTGCGGTTCAATCAGGCTGGCGCCAATCCCGGCGCCGGTCGATTGGATCAGGGGAGGGTGCGATGGCGGGATGGATCGAGCAGCTGGCTGGCGTGGCCCTGGTCTTGTTCGCCGTCCTCGACATCTTCCTCACTGTCCTGTATGCCAAGATCGGTTCGCATGGCGCCAGCCGCGCCGGCGCCGGCATCGTCAGTCTGCGCGTCGCGCGCGCGACCTGGTGGGTGTTTTGCCGCCTGACGCTCCGTCTGTCTGGCCGGCGCGACGCCGCCTGGTCCTTTTGCGGCGCGGTGACCGTGGTGATCCTGGTGGTGGTGTGGTCGGCCATGCTGGCGGCCGGTGCGGGACTGATGGTCCACCCGGCGCTCGGCGAGGGCGTGCGTTCGAGCAGCAGTCCGCACGCCCGGGACTTTCTCACGGCCCTGTACGTGGGCGGCACCAGCCTGTCCCTCACCTCCAGCAGCGACTTTTACCCGCAGACTGGCCCGTTTCGTCTGATGTACCTCGTCAACGCGCTGATCGGCACGGCGAGCATCTCGGCGACCATCACCTATGTCCTGCAGCTGTACAACGCCGTACTGCAGCGCAATGCCCTTGGCCTGAGCATGCACGTGATGACAAGGCGCGGCGCCGACGCCGCCGTGCTGATCGCGGGTCTTGGCCCGCAGGGGCGCTTCGATACCGGCTATACCGTGGTCGCCGACCTAGGCGCCGAGCTGGCGTCCATCAACGAGGCGCACAAGCTGTTTCCACTGCTGTTCTTCTATCGGCCCTACCACGTGTCGGATTCGATTCCGCAGATCGCCTTCGTTGCCCTCGATACGGTCGCGCTGCTGCGTACCGCGCTCGACGACAGCGAATACCGCTGGCTCCAGGAATCTGCCGCGGTCGAGAACCTCGGCGGCGTGGCTTCGGTGCTGGCGAGCACCCTCGGCGCCACCTTCATCCCGCGCGAAAAGGCAGACACGGAGGACGCGCGGGAGCAGGCGCCCCACCGCGATGCATGGTGCGCGCGCTACCGCGCCGCGTTGCGCCAGCTCGAGCAATCAGGCATCCGGGTACACGCGGACCCGGACGCGGGCGCGCAGCACTACGTCCGGCTGCGGCAGGAATGGGATCCGGAGATCCGGCGCCTGGCGGGCTACATGGACTACGACATGGCCGTGATCGATCCGGCCACCGACGCCGCTCAGACGAACGCGAGGTCGTGCTGACGGATGGTGTGATCCAGCCACTCGTCGGTGTGGCCGAACGCGTAACCCAGCGCCTTGGCGCGCGAGGTATCCAGCACCATCGCCCCCGGTAAGTCGAAGGGCGACAAACGCCCCGCGGCTTCCGGCGGCATGGCACGCCTGGTCTTCAGCGGCGTATCCAGCACCTCGCCGATGCGCCGGTACAGTCCGTGCGCCGACAGCGCGCCATCGCAGGCGGCGTTCACCGGCCCCGTGAAATCCTGCATCCCGGTCCAGAACAGGAAGTCGGCCGCCGCATGCGCGGTCGTGAAGGACACCGCCGCGTCTTCGTTCGAATAGTGCAGGGTGGCGCCGGCGCGCGCCAGTTCGACGTAGTGGGCCAGGCGCCCCGTGAAATCTTCCGGTCCGCCCAGCACGTGGCCCAGACGCGGCGTCACCAGCGGCAGCGAGCCGTCGCGCACCAGGTAGGCTTCAGCCTGCACCTTGCCCGTCACGTAGCACTCGGTCGCGCGGCGCGGGTCGTGCCAGGGGTAGCTCGCGTCGATGGCCTGGGCTTCGACCCCGAGCGCGTCTTCGGCCAGCGGACCGCGCTTGCCTTGCCCGTCGAAGCCGAGCACGCGGTAGGCGTCGACGGTCGAGGTCATGACGTAGCGGCCGACCTGGCCGGCAAAGGTGCGCACGGCGATCGCTGCGTCGAGCGGGCTGTAGCACATCTGGTCGTAGACGATGTCGAAGGGACCGGCCTTGGCCACGGCGCGCATGGCGAGTTCGTTGCGGCGGTCGGCACGGATGCGCTGGATGCGGTCGCCGAAGGGATCGGGCGCATAGCCGCGGGTGGCGATGGTCACGCGGTGGCCGGCGCGCAGGAGCCGCTGCACGAGCAGCCTGCCGATGAAACGGGTACCGCCGATCACCAGGATGTTCTTGGACATTGGTTTTCCTTACGCTGAAAGCGCTGAAGAGCTAGCGGGTTCTTGGTGAATCCGCTATATTTTCTATGCAGCGTGGCAATTGTTCAAACAAGAAAATAATAAGGCAATGAATAAGAAAAACTTATGCTTGGTGGGCGCGTGAAGCCCTTGCGCAGCCTGTCCGGGCTGATCGATTTCGAATGCGCCGCCCGCTGGGGCAGTTTCAAGCTGGCGGCCCAGGAGCTGCACAAGACGCCGGCCGCGGTCAGCCTGCAGGTCAAGCAGCTGGAAGAGACCGTCGGCTTTCCGCTGTTCGTGCGCCATCCGCGGCATATCGCGCTGACGGCAAAAGGGCAGGAGCTGGCGATCGCGGTCGGCCGTTCGCTCGGCGACCTGCGCGCCAAGGTCGCGGCCCTGCAGCGCGGCGACGAGGAAGCCATCCTGCGCATCTCGACCACGCACTCCTTCGCCATCAAGTGGCTGGTGCCGCGCATGCCCCGTTTTACCAAGCTGCACCCCGAACTCGACATCCGCATCGACTCGAACGACGCCCCGGTCGATCTGCTCGACGATAACGTCGACGTCGCGATCCGCTTCGGCCCCGTCAAGGATGGCGACCCGGCGCTGCTGTTCCGCGAACGGCTGGTGCCGGTCTACAGCCCCGAGCTTCTCACGGATACCCAGCACGAATTGCAGCTCGCGGACCTGGCGCGCTTTCCGCTGCTGTGCGAGCGCACGCCCGAGAGCTGGCTGCAACTGCTGAACGAGAACAAGGCGCTCAAGGGCAAGTTCGAAGGCCGCTACGACTTCTCGCGCACCTTCAGCCACTGGGGCGTGCTGGCCCAGGCCGCGGTGGCGGCGCAGGGCATCGCGCTGGTGCCTTACGGGATCGCCTACGAAGACATCGCCGCCGGCAGCCTGCGCGTGCTGAACTGCCGCAGCGCACCTTACGGCAACGGCTACCGCTTCCTGGTCAACCCGCACAAGGAGGCGATGGCCAAGGTGCAGCAGTTCCGCGCCTGGATCGTCAGCGAGATGGAGGCGATGCGGCGCACGCTCGACGGCGGCGGCCCCCACGCCTGATCGCTCATTTGCCCGCCTGCTTGAAGATGCCGCGGGCAGCAAGGACGGTCTGCTTCTTCGCTTCGAAGAGGTCCTGGACCGGCGCGCCTTTCAGGCAGTACGCGCGGCCGTCGCGGATCTCGAAATACCCGGCCGGATAGGTTCCGGCGATTCGCTTCGCAGAAATCCCATCCAGCGGATACGAGACCGGCGCCGCAAATTCGACGGGCCGGGCGCGGACCGCGCCAGGCGGCTGCGGCGCGCCGCGATAGGGATCGCCGCAGCCGTACCATTCGCCGTCGGCGTCCTTGTAGAGATCGTAGAACTGGTATTTCTCGTGCACCCAGCTGCCGTCCGGCTGCCGGCTGACGAACAGCAGCACGGTGTCGTATGTCGAAAAGGCCGGCACGCCGTAGTGGTCGTAGACGTCGAAGTCGATCGTGCCGCCCCTGTAGCTCCCGTGGACCGTGTCCAGGATCCGGTAACGGGCGACGTAATGCTCATCCATGATAATGATGCAGTTGTCGCAGCGCGGTGGCGGCTGCTTCGTCACGGCGATCTTCTGACCGACGAAGACCAGCAGGTTTTCGCCCTTGCCGTCTTCGGCCGCAGCGGCGATGGAGGGCAGGGCGGCTGCTAAAGCAAGGCTGGCGAAAGTCGGAACAAGCTTGTCATTTGCAGGGTCTCTGGTCGGCGCCCGCGTTCACATTGAACGGCGTGATCTCGGGCATGGGGTCGTCGAGCGGCATGCCGTCCGGGCCGCGGCGCGTCTTCCTGGGCAATACTTCGTTAGGACAGGCCGGCACCGACCGCGGCAGCGAGGCGGCTAGTGCAAACAGCTGTTCGCGCAAGGGGACGCGGACGATGTTCGCATCGATCCACAACTGGTAATCGCGCCGGCCCTCGACCCAGGATAGCATTGACACCGCCTTGCCCGACGGGTCTTCCATCACCACCAGCCGCGCAGGCACGCCGTTGATGCGCTCCGGTTCGTCCTCGGGGCGGCGCGAGGTGGTGATGCCGTTGGACGACATGTCCTCTTCGTACAGGGTCAGGCGGTGGCCGTCCGGCAGCCGGAAGCCGCGGTAGAGGCGCGAACGGACGCCGAACGCGGTTTCGGCGCGCGCGCCCAGGCTCTCGAGCTGCGCGAAGGGCGTGTGCGTGAGGTCGACCGGGGTAAAGGCCAGGTTGCGGGTGGCGATGACGTTGGGTAGGAAGCCGACGTCCCAACGCGCGAGGTCGCCCGGGCACACGCGCTCGAAACCGTCAGCGTGGCCGGTCCGGTTGGCGTGGCAGTCATATTCCTGGTAGCCGCTGCGGGCCAGCGTGGCGAATGCGCCGAGCGTCATCAGGCCAATGACGGCCAGCAGCCAGCGCTTGCGCGGCGACGCCGGCAGCATCGGGCTCTCGTCTTGCAGGCGCCGCCCGATGCGCCGGCACAGCCAGGCCAGGCCGAGGGGCAGCAGCGCCACGGGCGCCGCGCTTGCCAGCACGCCGAACAGGGGCGCATGCATCCACACGACCGTGCCGAACAGGTAGACGGCGAGAACCAGCAAGGTGCCGATGTTGATGATCTGCCCCGTGCCCCGGAGAAGAGTGCCTGTGGCTTTTTTCATCGATTGTCTCCATTCGCCGCGATGAAGGCATTTTAACAACCCGCAGGGACTATCCGGTAAGTACAAAAGATGATATTTTCCTACGGTTAATCTTTTTACTTTTCATCATCTTTCTTATACATATGTCGAGTCACTCCGCAGCTTCGTTCCCTACCGCCTGCAAGGCGATCCCCGCTGCCATCGCGCTGCTGCTGCTGAGCCTGAACGCCGGCGCACAAACGGCGAATACCGATGCCAAATCCCCTGAGACGAACGCGCCGAAGGCCGCCGCCATGCCTGCGGCCAAGCCGGCGGCGCCGGTGAGCGCGCAAACGCCGCAGCAAGGCGAGATCGCCACCGTGAACGTGGTCAGCGAGCGCCAGACCAACCGCATCGACCGCCAGGTCTACGACATCAAGAACGACGCCAGCACGGCCGGCGCGTCGATCGGCGACGTCCTGAACAACGTGCCTTCGGTGAACGTCGACCCGAACGGCACCGTGCGCCTGCGCGGCAGCGAGCGCGTGACGGTGCTGGTCGACGGCAAGCCGACCGCCCAGATGCAGGGCGAGAACCGCGCCGCGGCCATCAATGCACTGCCGGCCGAGAACTACGAGTCGGTCCAGGTCATCAACAACCCGGGCGCGGAATTCGGCAACGAAGCCGGTGGCGGCCCGATCCTGAACCTGATCTCGCGCCGCTACACCAAGCCGGGCGGGAACGGGACCCTTGCCGGCACGATGGCGCCGGGCGGCCGCGGCACCGCCTTCGCCAACGGCAGCTACAGCGCCGGCTACGCTTCGGTCAACGGCAGCCTGAACCTGCGCCGCGACGGCAACGACATCGATTCCGAGCAGGTCCGCGAACGCATCGACCCGAGCACCGGCACCATCAGCCGCCTGCGCAACACCGCGCGCCGCGAAGGCGTCAACACTTTCGTCCAGGCCGGCCTGGGCGGGCGCTACAACTACAACGAGCACGACACCGTGACCGGCTCGGTGTCGGTCAACAAGCGCGGCAACGACAGCGATTCGAACGAGCACTTCACCGACTTCCGCACCACCCAGGCACCGGTGGTCGACTACCTGACGCGCCGCCGCACCGACGGCGACGCGCTGAACCACGAGTTCGTGGGCGGCTTCGAACACCGCTTCGCCGCCGATGGCGAGACCCTGAAGGTCGACCTGCGCCATTCGTCCAACACCAACACCGCCGACACCGCGACCCTGTACCAGGCGCTGGCGATGCCGGCAAGCGGCGCGCCGACCCTGCGCGACTATGCGCAGGACGTCGAGACCCGCGTGCGCATCACGGACCTCAGCACCGACTTCACCGGCAAGTCCGGGCCGGGCTACCTGACCGCCGGCGCGCGCTGGCAGCGCACGCAGCAGACCGCCGACAACCGCTACCTGTTCCTGACGGGCGGCGGCGGCCTCGACACCCGTCGCAGCAACCTGTTCGACCTCGACCAGGACGTGGTAGCGGTGTACGGCACCTACGAGATGCCGCTCAATAAGACCTGGTCCTTCAAGAGCGGCCTGCGCATCGAGCGCACCGACCAGGACCTTGACCAGGTCACCTCCGGCATCCAGGCCACGAACCAGTACACCAGCTACCTGCCCAGCGTGTTCCTGACCCGTAAACTGGATGCGAACTCGAACCTGCGCCTGTCCTACGCCGACCGCATCTCGCGTCCGAGCTCGGCGGAGCTGAATCCCTTCGTCAACTACGCCAACGACTACTACGTCAGCTCCGGCAATCCGCGCCTGCACGCGGTCAAGCTGCACTCGCTGGAGCTGGGCTACGAGACCAAGATCATGGGCCTGGCCCCGGCCAGCGTGCGCGGCTACCTGCGCCGCGAGTCCGACGTGATCACCGAGCGCCGCGTCTTCCTGAACGAGAACACGCTCCTGACCACGCGCGAAAACCTGGGCGACCGCCGCTCGGGCGGCATCGAGTTCTCGCTGATGGGCATGATCCCGCCGAACTGGCGTCCGGGCGGCTACAAGATGCCGAATATCCGCTTCATGTTCAACGGGAACTGGGGCTTCATCGAGCAGGACCGCATCGGCGCGCTGGGCGTGACCGGCGACAAGCGTTCCTCGCCCTCGCTGCAGCTGCAGGGCGGCGGGCAGTGGCTGATCAACGAGAGCAACACGGTGAACCTGTTCGGCTTCCGCCAGGGGAAACTGCTGTCCGGCGAAGGCTATCGAGAACCCTTCGGCATGATGACGCTCGCGTATGAACACAAGTTCGACAAGCGCCTGTCGCTGAACATCCGCGCCAACGACGTGCTCAATTCGACCGGCCAGAAGTTCCGCGTCGAGACCGACATCCTGCGCGACCGCACCGATACCACCGTGCACCAGCGCCGCATCTATGTCGGCCTGCGCTACACCTTCGGCGGCGTGACCGGCAACGATGCGGTGCGCAATGCGATGCAGGCGGCGGGCGTGGACGTCAACAGCCCGGCGGCGCGCGAGGCGATCAAGCGTGCGCAGGATATGGAGAAGGCGCAGTCTCAACCGGCACCGGCACCGGCGCGGCCGGCCGGCCAGCAGTAATCAGGAGAGAAGGGCGCGCCTGGTTCAGCCCAGGCGCGCCTTGAGATCCTCGACGGACGCGCGCCAGGCGGCTGCGTCCTCCGACTCGTCCCAGAGTTCCATCAGTTCCGACGGTTCGGTCAGGATGCGGTCGAGGGCGCGCCGGGCCTTGGCGGTCAACGCCGGCGGGACCTGCAGCTTGACGCGCTCTACCCATGCATCGACGGCTTCCGCGGCGGCATCGGCGCTTCCAGGCCTGCCTCGCAGCCGCGCCACCACTTCGGCAGCGGCGATGGCTTCCGAAGCCTCTGGTGCTTCAAGATAGTCGTCACCGATCGCCAGCACGGCGTCGAGCGTCGACTCGACCAGGCCGAGGTCCTTCCGTTCTTCCAGCTGTGCGATCCAGTCGCCGGCGTCGTCATTGCCGAAGGCTTCGTGAGACCAGGCTCCCATCCGATTTCTCCTGTTGCGTTGCGGGTTCAGCCGCCGGCGCGCTTGGCATCGTGGCCGAGCTTCTTCAGCGTCTCGAGCACCAGGTCGCAGTGATCGCCCTGGATCTCGATGACGCCGTCCTTCACCGTGCCGCCGGATCCGCAGGCGCTGCGCAGCTGCTTGCCCAGCGCGGCGAGGGCGATTGCATCCAGCGCCACGCCCTTGACCAGCGTGACGGTCTTGCCGCCGCGGCCCTTGGACTCGCGTGATACGCGGACCACGCCGTCGCCTTTGATGACGGGGGCAGCTTTGCAGATGCAGTTTGCAAGCGGCTGGCGGCAGTCGGGGCAGATGCGGCCGGTTTCGGTGGAGTAGACGAGACGGCTGTTTGAATTGCTCTTCATAAGGTGCAGTTTAAACAAAAACGGCGACCCGCAGGCCGCCGTTTTTAATGGAGCTGAAAGACGATCACTTCACGCCATGCATCAGCTTCTGAATCAGCGGCGCAATCAGGAACAGCAGCACGCCCGAGCCGATCAGGGCCCAGAAGCCGAAGGTGTAGCCCGACAGCGCCGATTCCACGGTCATGCCTTTTTCGCCGGAGACGAAGCTGGCGAAGATGCCCGACAGGTTGTTGCCGATACCGGTCGACAGGAACCAGCCGCCCATGCCCAGGCCGACCAGGCGGGTCGGGGCCAGCTTGGTGACCATCGACAGGCCGATCGGCGACAGGCACAGCTCACCGACGGACTGGATCACATAGACCATGAACAGCGTCCAGAACGGAATCTTGCCGTCGGCGCCGATCATCTGCTGCAGCGCGACCATCAGCAGCAGGAAGGCCAGGCCGTTGAAGATCAGGCCAATGCCGAACTTACGCGGAATCGACGGATTGGCGCGGCCCATCTTGACCCAGATGGCGGCCACGATCGGCGCGCAGGCGATGATCGCGATCGAGTTCACCGACTGGAACCAGCCGACCGGGAATTCCCAGTCGCCGAAGGTGCGGCGCACGATGTTCTTGGCCAGGAAGGTAAAAGAGCTGCCGGCCTGTTCGAAGAAGCACCAGAACATGATGTTGAAGAAGAAGATCACCAGCATGGCGATGGTCTTGTCGCGCGAGACCTTGCCGTTGCGGATGCCTTCGACCAGCAGCATCAGCGCCAGCACGATGAACAGCACTGAGAGGATGCCCTGGATGGTATCGGCGCCCAGCTTGAGCAGGAAGTAGACGCCCGGGATCACGATGGCGGCGCCGACAATGACGGCGATCAGGCGGGTCGGGCTGGCCAGCTCGCCGACCGGCGCGCCGATGCCTTTCAGGCCCTTGCGGCCGATCTGGAACCAGATCAGCGACAGCAGCATGCCGATGCCGGCAGCGAAGAACACGACCTTGTAGGCCGGTACGCCGGTGCTGCTGGCCATGCTGTCTGCCAGGAGGCCGGTCAGGAAGGGCGCGAGCGCGGCGCCGCTGTTGATGCCCATGTAGAAGATGGTGAAGCCCGAGTCGCGGCGCTGGTCATTGATGCCGTACAGCTGGCCGACCATGGTCGAGATGTTCGGCTTGAACATGCCGTTGCCGACGATGATCGTGGCCAGGCCCATTTTGAAGATGTTGGGATCGGGGATCGTGATGGCGAACAGGCCGACCGCCATGAAGGCCGCGCCGACCAGGATCGCGCGCTGGTAGCCGATCACGCGGTCGGCAATGTAGCCGCCGAACACGGCGCCGGCATACACCAGCGCCAGGTAGGAACCGTAGGTCAGGTTGGCGTCCGCCTCGCCGACGCCGCTGCCGCCGTAGAACTGGGCGACGATGTAGAGCACCAGGGCCCAACGGATGCCGTAGAAGGCGAAGCGTTCCCAGAATTCGGTCATGAACAGCATCCACAGCGGCGCCGGGTGCCCCATGATCTGTTTGAATTCCGGGATCGCTTTCTGTTCGACGGTAGAAGTAGCTGCACCGCTCATGCGGTTCCTCCCCAAATACGTTTTATAAGAATAAGAATGGTTGGACGGAGTGCCCGCATTGCATGAAGGCGCAAATCCAATAGCGTCGCATTTTAGAGGAAATCCTGCTCTAGAAGGCAACTTTTTCCTGCTCAGCCGTATTGACGTGCAAAGCCTGTGCAAGTGTGGGGGCAAACTGCGGTGACTTGTCGTATATTGGCGTAAGAGCTATATAGAAACACCGTAAAGAAAGGGTAGGAACCATGACGCAAGACGTTGTCGACACACTGATTTCTCCGGAAGGCCAGCTCGAGGTCTTGTCCAAGGCGGAGGTGGCGAAACTCCTCGACACCAGCAAGGGCGGCCTGTATCAGCTGTTCCGCAAATGTGCGCTCGCCGTGCTGAACTCCGGCAGCGACATTGACGACGGCAAGGAGCTGCTCGAACGCTACAAGGATTTCGAGATCAAGATCATCCAGCGCGAACGCGGCATCAAGCTCGATATCCGCAGCGCGCCGGCGCACGCTTTCGTCGACGGCAAGATGATCAAGGGTATCCACGAGCACCTGTTCTCGGTGCTGCGCGATATCGTCTATGTAAACTTCGAGGTCACCGACAATCCGCGCTTCGACCTGGACAGGCCGGAAGGCATCACCGACGCCGTCTTCCACATCCTGCGCAACGCCAACGTGATCCAGCCGCAACGCAACCCGAACCTGGTGGTGTGCTGGGGCGGCCACTCGATCAACCGCGTCGAGTACAACTACACCAAGCACGTCGGTTACCAGCTCGGCCTGCGCGAACTGGACATCTGCACCGGCTGCGGTCCGGGTGCGATGAAGGGCCCGATGAAGGGCGCGACCATCGGCCACGCCAAGCAGCGCCTGCAGGGCGGCCGCTACCTCGGCATCTCGGAGCCGGGCATCATCGCCGCGGAATCGCCGAACCCGATCGTCAACGACCTGGTGATCATGCCGGACATCGAGAAGCGCCTGGAAGCCTTTGTCCGCACCGGCCACGGCATCATCGTGTTCCCGGGCGGCGCCGGCACCGCCGAAGAGATCCTGTACATCCTGGGCATCCTGCTGCACCCCGAAAACGCGGAAGTGCCGTTCCCGCTGGTGTTCACCGGCCCGGCCGCGGCCAAGGAATACTTCGAGCAGATCGACCAGTTCATCGGCCTGACCCTGGGCGAACGCGCGCAGAAGCGCTACAAGATCATCGTCGACGATCCGGCGGCGGTGGCGCAGGAAATGCAGCAGGGGATTCGCCAGGTGCGCGAATTCCGTAAGTCGCGCAGCGATGCTTACTATTTCAACTGGGGTTTGAAGATCGACCCGGAATTCCAGAAGCCTTTCCGTCCGACCCACGAGAACATGCGCAACCTGTCGCTGCACAAGAACCAGGAAACGCACCTGCTGGCCGCGAACCTGCGCCGCGCGTTCTCGGGCGTGGTGGCCGGTAATGTGAAGGAAGACGGGATCCGCGAGATCGAAAAGCACGGCAAGTTCGAGATCCACGGCGACGAGGAGATCATGGCGCCGATGGACAAGCTGCTGCAGTCGTTCGTGGAGCAGAGCCGGATGAAGCTGCCGGGGAAGGAATACATTCCCTGCTACCTCGTGGTGCGCTGATCGTCGTTCCCGCGGAGGCGGGAACCCAAGTTTTGCGAGTTGCCACGAACTTGGGCCCCCGCCTGCGCGGGGGCGACGGGGTAACTCAGTCTTCCTTGCGCAAGTGCGGGAACAACAGCACGTCGCGAATGTTCGGCGAATCGGTCAGGATCATGATCAGGCGGTCGATGCCGATGCCGCAGCCGCCGGCCGGCGGCATGCCGTATTCCAGCGCGCGGATGTAGTCGGCGTCGTAGAACATGGCTTCTTCGTCGCCGGCGTCCTTGGCGGCCACCTGGGCCAGGAAGCGGGCTGCCTGGTCTTCCGGATCGTTCAGCTCCGAGAAGCCGTTGGCGATCTCGCGGCCCACCATGAACAGCTCGAAGCGCTCGGTGATGCCTTCGCGGGTGTCGGAAGCGCGCGCCAGCGGCGAGACTTCGACCGGGTAGTCGATGATGAAGGTCGGCTCCCACAGCTGGGCTTCGGCGGTCTCTTCGAACAGCGACAGCTGTAGCGCGCCCAGGCCCGAGATCGCGTGCGGCTTGACGCCGAACTTCAGCAGCTCGGCCTTCAGGAACTCGGCATCGTGCAGCTGCTCGTTCGTGTAATGCGGCGCGAACTTGTTGATCGCCTCGACGATGGTCAGGCGATGGAAGGGCTTGCCCAGGTCCAGCGGACGGCCGCCATAGGTGACTTCGGCGGTGCCGTGGGCGTCGATCGCCGCCTGGCGGATGATGGCCTCGGTGTAGTCCATGATCCACTGGTAATCGGTATAGGCCGCATAGAACTCCATCATCGTGAATTCCGGGTTGTGGCGGACCGACACGCCCTCGTTGCGGAAGTTACGGTTGATTTCGAACACGCGCTCGAAGCCGCCGACCACCAGGCGCTTCAGGTACAGCTCGGGCGCGATACGCAGGAACATCTGCATGTCCAGCGCATTGTGGTGGGTGATGAAAGGCTTGGCCGCGGCGCCGCCCGGGATCGGGTGCAGCATCGGGGTCTCGACTTCCATGAACTGGTTGTCCTGCATGAAGCGGCGCATCGACGCGATCGCGGCGGTACGCGCCTTGAAGGTGCGGCGCGTCTCTTCGTTCATGATCAGGTCGACGTAGCGCTGGCGGTACTTGGTTTCCTGGTCGGCCAGGCCGTGGAACTTGTCCGGCAGCGGGCGCAGCGCCTTGGTCACCAGGCGCAGCTTCGTCACCTTGACGGTCAGCTCGTCGACCTTGGTCTTGAACAGCATGCCTTCCACGCCGAGGATGTCGCCCAGGTCGTAGTGGCGGAAGGCTTCCATCGCTTCCTCGCCGGTGTTGTCGAGCGTGACGTAGATCTGGATGCGGCCGTCCGCGCGCGGGCCCGAGGCGTCCTGCAGGGTCGCAAAAGCGGCCTTCTTGCCGGCTTCGCGCTTGAGCATCATGCGGCCGGCCAGCACCACCTGCTGCGGTTCGGCTTCCAGCTGCTCGCGGGTCCAGCCGCCATAGGTTTCGGTCAGGTCGGCGGTCTTGTGCTGCGGGACGAAGTCGTTCGGGAAGGGCTGGCCCTTTTCGCGCAGGGCGGCCAGCTTCTGGCGGCGTTCGGCGATGATCTTGTTGTCTTCAGCCTGCAGCGACGGCGCCTGCTGTTCCTGGCCGCTCAGTGCCTGGCCATTTTGTTCTTGGTTTTCAGTGCTCATATCAGGTTTTATCTAGTAAGGAGGTCTTCAACGGATAGCTCGTCGTAGTCGTTGACGATCTTGATCACGTTGTCGAATTCGGCAAAGTCTTCGGCGGGCAGGGTGGAGGTGATGACCACCGCGCGCATGCCGGCGCGGCGCGCGGCTTCCACACCCATCGGCGCATCTTCGAAGACCACGCAGTCGGCCGGATTGACGCCCAGCTTCTCGGCCGCTTTCAGGAACACGTCCGGATGCGGCTTGCCCTGCTTGACGTCGGCGGCGCCGACCACGGCCGCGAAATGGCGGCGCAGGTCGAGTTCATCGAGCGTGAACACGATGTTCTTCGGCGGCGCCGAAGTGGCCACCGCCAGCGCCACGCCCTGCGTGTCGGCCGCGGTCACGAAGTCTTCGAAGCCCTTGATGGCGGCGCGGTGCGGACCGTACATCTCGCGGTACAGCGCGTCCTTCTCCTGGGCCAGCACGGCGATCTCGTCGTCCGGGATCTCCGGGCCGAGACGGTCGCGCAGGATCTCGCGGCCCTGGGCGCCGGCGGTCTCGCGGAAGAAGGCGTCCGGGTCGTACTCTTTGCCGCGGCGCGCGAAGAACTCGAGCCAGGACTTGGTGTGGAAGGCCATGTTGTCGACGATGGTGCCGTCCATGTCGAAGATGAATGCGCGCTGTGCCATCGTATTAGACGCCTTGTTTCAGGGATGCCGAGATGAAGTCGTCGAGGTCGCCGTCCAGCACGTTCTTGGTGTTGCCGGTCTCGAAGCCGGTACGCAAGTCCTTGATGCGCGACTGGTCCAGCACGTAGGAACGGATCTGGTGGCCCCAGCCGACGTCGGTTTTCGAATCTTCGAGCTTCTGCTGCTCGGCCATGCGCTTGCGCATCTCGAGTTCGAACAGCTTCGCACGCAGCATGTCGAAGGCCTCGGCCTTGTTGCGGTGCTGCGAGCGGTCGTTCTGGCACTGCACCACGATGCCCGAAGGCGCGTGCGTCAGACGCACCGCGGAGTCGGTCTTGTTGATGTGCTGGCCGCCGGCGCCGGATGCGCGGTAGGTATCGATGCGCACGTCCGCCGGGTTGATCTCGATCTCGAAGGACTCGTCGACCTCCGGGTACACGAACAGCGAGGTGAACGAGGTGTGGCGACCGTTGGCCGAGTCGAACGGCGACTTGCGGACCAGGCGGTGCACGCCGGTCTCGGTGCGCAGATGGCCGTAGGCATACTCGCCCTCGACCTTGATGGTGGCGGTCTTGATGCCCGCGACCTCGCCCTCGGAAATCTCCAGCACCTCGGCCTTGAAGCCCTTGCGTTCGCAATAGCGCAGGTACTGACGCATCAGCATCGAAGCCCAGTCCTGGGCTTCGGTACCGCCGGCGCCGGCCTGGATGTCGATGAAGCAGTTCGCATGGTCCATCGGATTGCTGAACATGCGGCGGAATTCCATCTGCTCGACGACCTTCTTGATCTCTTCGGCGTCGGCTTCGACGGATTCGATCGTGTCGTCATCGCCTTCTTCGCGGCCCATGTCGAACAGGTCGCGCGAATCGTCGATGTTGGAGCGGGCCTGCTGCAGCGTCAGCACGACGCCTTCCAGGGCCTTCTTTTCCTTGCCCAGTTCGAGGGCGCGCTTCTGGTCGTTCCAGACGGTCGGGTCTTCCAGTTCCTGGTTGACCTGTTCTAGTTTCTCTGACTTCCGATCGAAGTCAAAGATACCTCCGAAGTTCGGCTTCACGGCTGCTCAGATCGTTCAGCAGGGCGGAAAGGGCGTTGATGCGTTCAGCTTCCATGGTCGGTGACGTATTTTTAGAGGGTTGAATCGAACCGGTGATTATACCGCAGGCGGTGGCCTCACTGCGCCTCGAAGCGCATTCCTTGCCCCGCGGCAGGCGGCTGCCTTATGATGGTCGAATGACCTACCGCCCGCACCCCTCGTTCTGCCTCATCCTTTCCGCCGCGCTCGTGTCGGCCCCGGCCCTGGCCGCGAAGCCGCGCGCCGGCGCCAGCGCCGAGCTGGCGATCCTCGAAACCACCGACCTGCATTCGGCGGTGGTCGGCTACGACTACTTCAAGCTGGCAGAGGACCCCTCGCTGGGCCTGGACCGCACGGCCGCGCTGATCGCGCAGGCGCGGCGCGATTTCCCGAACACGCTGCTGTTCGATAACGGCGACACCATCCAGGGCAATGCACTGGGCGATTACCAGGCGACCGTCGATCCGCTCAAGTGCGGCCAGCTGCTGGGCATCTACAAGGCGATGAAGAAGATCGGCTACGACGGAGTCGGCATCGGCAACCACGATTTCAATTTCGGCCTGGCCTACCTGGGCCAGGTGACCGGACAGCGCCTGGATGTCGACGGCGTACCAGCCAAACAATGCGCCGGACCGGGCTTCCCGGTGGTGCTGGCCAACGTCTACAGCACGAAGACGAAGAAACCGCTGTTTGCCCCTTACCGCATCCTCACGCGCCGCATCCAGGCCGTCGATGCGAACGGCAAGCCTTTCGAGGCCAGCGTCAAGGTCGGCATCATCGGCTTCACGCCGCCGGCAATCCTGAACTGGGACCGGCGCTGGCTGGAAGGGAAGATCACTACCGAAGGGCTGGTCGAGACGGCCAGGCGCTACCTGCCCGAGATGCGCGCGAAAGGCGCCGATGTCGTCGTCGCGATCTCGCACGGCGGCCTCGATGCCAGCCCGTATTCGCCGGCGATGGAGAACGGTAACTACTACCTGGCGCAGATGAGCAGCCAAATCGGCGGCATCGACGCGCTGTTGCTCGGCCACTCGCACCAGGCCTTCCCGAACCCGTCCAGCACCGTCGCGCAGTTCAACCTGCCGAACGTGGACAAGGTGAAGGGCAGGGTGTTCGGCGTGCCGACCGTGATGGCCAATTTATGGGGCAAGAATCTGGGCGTGGTGCGCCTGCAGCTGCGTTACGACGGCAAGCGCTGGCATGCCGAGCAGGACGCGGCCATCGTCGAGAACCGCACGACCCAGCAGCCGGACAAGACCTATGTGGCAGCCGATCCGGCGGTGATGGTCCTGGTGAAGACTGAGCACGAAGCGACCATCCGCTACGTGAGGACGCCGATCGGCAGCGCGGACTTCCGCATGTCGACCTACTTCGCCGACGTCGGCGACGTCTCGGCGATCCAGATCGTCAACCAGGCTCAGGCCGACTACGCACGCAAGTACGTGCAGGCGAACCTGCCGCAGTATGCGAAGCTGCCGGTGCTGTCGGTGTCGGCGCCGTTCAAGAGCGGCTCAGCCGGCGTGGCCGACTATACCGACGTCGCTGCCGGCGACCTGGCGCTGAACAATGCGGCGGACTTGTACCTGTATCCGAACGCACTGGCGCTGGTGAAGGTCGATGGCGCGGGCCTGAAGGCCTGGCTGGAGAAGGCGGCCTCGCGCTTCAACACCATCGATCCGTCCCGGACCGGGCCGCAGGAGCTGGTGAATACGGGCTTTGCCGGCTACAACTTCGATACCGTGACTTCGCCCGAGGTGACGTACGAGATCGACGTGACGCGTGCGCCCGGGCAGCGCATCGTGAACCTGCAGTTGCATGGCAAGCCGCTCGCAGACGGGCAGGAATTCCTGGTCGCGACCAATAACTACCGTGCCAGCGGCGGCGGCAACTTCCCCGGGCTGGATGGCAGCCGCACTGTGTTTGCTGCGCCGGACGCCAGCCGCGATGTGCTGATTGCTTACGTCAAGGAGGCTAAGCGCCTGAGCCGCGCGGCGAACGGTGCGCAGCGCAGCTGGCGGTTTGCGAAGGTGGCGGTCAAGGGGCCGGTGGTGTTCCATTCGGCGCCGGGCAAGCTGGAGCTGGCGCGTGCGGCGGGGCTGGAGAACGTGTCGCAGCTGGCTGCGGATGATGGGCTGGGGAAGGGGTTTGCGCTGTACGCGGTGGATCTGAGCAAATAACGTCGTTCCCGCGGAGGCGGGAACCCAAGTTTTGCGCGCACTACTGTAGTCAAGCGCTAGAAGAAGGCGGCGAACTTGGGTCCCCGCCTGCGCGGGGAGTCGTTCCGGGCAGTGCCCGGAACGACGGCGTTTCAGAACCGGTTCGGCCGGCTAGACTGAATCTCGGCCGCAGCAATCGCCGCCAAATCCAGCAAGCCCTGGACTTCGCTGGTGCGCAGGCGGCGCGGTTCGCGGTCGATCACGCACAGGGTGCCGAGCGGATGGCCGGCACGGTCGCGCAGCGGCACGCCGGCGTAGAAGCGGATTTTCGGATCGCCGGTGACCAGCGGGTTCTCGCGGAAGCGATCGTCGCCGAAGGCATCCTCGACCACGAACAGCTCGTCCTGCAGCACGGCGTGCGAGCAGAAGGCCCAGTCACGCGGGGTTTCGCGCGGTTCGAGGCCGACCCTGGCCTTGAACCACTGGCGGGTCGAGGTCAGCAGCGAGATCAGCGCGATCGGCGAGCCGGTCACCATGGTGGCCAGGCGTGCGATGCGGTCGAAACGCGCCTCCTCATCGGTATCCACCAGGCCGCTCTCGCCGACGGCCGCCAGACGCGCACGCTCATCGTCCGAAACCGGGTAGTTCGGCTCCACCAGAGGCAGGAATTCCTTGTCGTTGCTGGCCGCAGGACGGAGCAGGGCGTTGTCGTCCTTCCCGTGCAGGAGTCCCTGGACCAGGCTCAAGCGGGTACGACGATGCCCTCCCGGGGTTTTCCAGGATTCGATCGCGCCGCTTTCCATCCAGATCTGCACCGTACTAGTGGCGACGCCCAACAGGCGTGCAACCTCGCTCGTGGTCATGACCGGATCGTCAGTTTTTATATTGCTCTGCATAAACTTCCTCGTATCCGGTCAGTATAGCGGATAAATTTGTTCGCATCTTGTTTTCTTGTGACATGTCAAGATAACCCCAATGCGCGACATAGATACAGGTTATACCCGCCAAACTTAAAGTGTGCTCAATTTTTTGAAATGGGTGTTGCCAGTTTGTAATCTCTAAGGCACTATTTCGGCACTTTCATCAAATTTTTGTAAAGAAATCTGTGTCGATAACGATAAAGGGAAGACAATGAACGGTCGGGCAGCAGGTGTTGCAATCTCAACAAAACTGTACGCCGCCTTTGCGGTCGTGGTCGTGGTGACGCTGGTGCTGGCGGTGTTTGCCATCACCCGCGTGAACGGCATCGGGCAGGCCTTGTCGAACGCCGACAGCCTGCGCAGCAGCCGCCTCGAACCCCTGTACGAATTGCGCGAAGCGCTGGACCAGACCGGCATCGCCGCGCGCAACGCCTTCATTTTCACCGACAACACGGACGCCATGCGCGAACTCGACCTGGTCGACAAGCAGGTCGGCATTGCACAGTCGGCGCTGTCCCGGCTCGACGGCTCCCTGCAGGGAAATGCCCAATACGCGATCGTGCGCGAAGAGATGGGCGCGATGGTCCGCGAACTCCAGCGCCCGCGCAAATACCGCATGGCCAACGAGATGGAGGGCTTCGGCACCTTCCTGGTCAAGGAATGCTCGCCGCTGCGCCGCAAGATCGTCGCCGATATCGAAATCCTGCTGAAGCAGCTGCAGCTCGATAGCGCCCAGGCCAGCCAGGCCGCAGGGGAGACTGCGAGCAGCGCGCGCTGGATGATCGCCAGTTTGAGCGCGCTGTGCGTGGTGCTGGCCGCCGCCATCGGCCTCGGTATCACCCGCAGCCTGCTGGCCGAACTGGGCGGCGAGCCGGCCTATGCCTCCAGCGTGGCGCGGGCGATCGCCGAGGGCCAGCTGCAGCACAGCGTCGACACCCGCCGCGCCCAGCCCAGCAGCCTGCTGGCGGCGATGAGCACCATGCGCGACAGCCTGTCCGGCATTGTCGGCAAGGTCCGCAGCGGCACCGATGCCATCGCTTCGGCCTCGGCCGAAATCGCGACCGGCAACGTCGACCTGTCGCAGCGCACCGAGTCGCAGGCGGCGGAACTGGCCCAGGTGGCCGGCGCGATGAAGGAGCTGATCGAGTCGGTGCGCCGCAACGCCGATTACGCGGCCGAGGCAAGCCGCCTCGCGCGCGACGCGTCCGAGGTCTCGCGCCAGGGCGGCGCCGCGGTCGAGGGCGTGGTCGACACCATGAACCTGATCCACGATTCGTCGAAGAAGATCGTCGAGATCATCGCGGTTATCGACGGCATCGCCTTCCAGACCAATATCCTGGCGCTGAACGCGGCAGTCGAAGCAGCGCGCGCCGGTGAACAGGGACGTGGTTTCGCGGTCGTGGCCTCGGAAGTGCGCAACCTGGCGCACCGCTCGGCTGCGGCGGCCAAGGAGATCAAGGCGTTGATCGAGGATTCGGTCAGCAAGGTCGGCGCCGGCACCGAACTGGTGGGCCGCGCCGGCCAGACCATGCGCACCGTGGTCGATGGCGTGCACCGGGTGAACGACATCATGGGCGAGATCTCGAGCGCGACCCGCGCCCAGAGCGAGGAAATCGAACGCGTCGACGGCGCCATCGTCCAGCTCGACGAGATGACGCTGCAGAACGCGGCGCTGGTGGAAGAGGCTTCGGCTGCGGCGCAGTCGCTGCGCAGCCAGGCCGACCAATTGGCGTCGCTGGTGAACACCTTCCAGCTGGAGCAGGCTGCGCCTGCAATGCGCCGCGGCGGGCGGGCGCTGGTCCGCTAATTAGTGCAGCGTCTCTTTCGGCGCTGCCTTGTCTTCCTGGACCAGCACGAAGGGGCTGACCACCGATGCCCACAGCAGGGCGTTGGTGGCTTGCCAGGCCGTGGCCTGCGCGTCCGACACCTTCGCCATCTTCCCTTCGTTCATCCAGCGCGCGATGTGTTCCTTGTCGTCGTGAGCGATGCGCAGGGCGGCTTCTACCAGGTCGAGCTCATGGCTCACCCACACCACGGCGCCGTGGGCGAAATGGCGCTCCAGCTCGGACCAGTTGATGCGGGCGGTCTCGCGGTTGATCTTGTCGTGCAGTTCGGTGTCTTTTAATGGATCGGTTTTCATGGCTTCATTGGTTCAGATGGGTTCGACCTTCGGTAGCGGCGAACCCGCCCATGTTAACCGATACGCCTGGCCCTTGCGGACATTCCCGACCAGCGCCGGCCGGAAGCAGGCCAGGTTGGTGCCCGCAGGGCGGCGCACGCTAGGGTAGATGATGCCCATCGAGCCAGCGTCCAGCAGCTCGGCCGCCAGCTTCTGGGAAGCGATGTAACTGTCGGGATCGAGGCAGTCGGCGCGGGCTTCATCGCCGCGGATGTCGTGGAAGCCGGCGGTAAAGTCGGCAAGCAGGGCCTGGTAGCTGACGCTGTCGTCGAAGCGGCCGATCTCCTGGTATTCGACGGTCTTGTGGAAGCTGACCTCGGCCAGCGCGGTCTCGAGTTCGAAGGCGCAATACCAGGCGCCGCGTTCGCCGTCGTTGAAGCGGCTGCCCTCCGGGCGCGCATAGGTATAGGCCGCATTGATCATGCGGAAGTTCGGCACGCCGAACACCAGTTCGTCCATGCCGATGCCGGGCAGGAGGCCGGATTCGCCGCGCAGGCGGTCGTTGGTGGCGTTGTCGAGGTCGAACAGGTCGCGCAGCACGGCATCGCTTTCCGCCAGCGGCGCCAGCACCGAGTCTTCGGCATCGGCGAAACGCGAGGGAATCAGGCGGACGGTGTCGAACTGGCGCAGCTGGGTGAGCGCGGGTTCCTGCCTGCGTAGCAGTTTCACTCAGAGCCCTCCGCGGCGGGCGTCCAGCAGGCGCCGCACGGTCTGCATGGCCAGCAGGCCGCCGCCCAGCATGAAGGCAATCGGCGACCGGCCGTTGAACACGGGATTGCTGTTGGCGAGGTGGACCCACTCGTCGGCCAGCTTGTCGCCGTACAGGATGTGCAGCGCTTTATAGATGCCGAGCAGGTAGGAGACGCGGGTGATGCGGTCGACTTCCAGCACGCGGTCCGGATTCTTCTTCCAGTCGTAGAAGGTGGAGGCCGCGAGGCCGCCGAGCAGCTCGCGCGCATCCTCGTCGCGGACCTGCCAGGCCTGGACCAGCTGGAAGAAGCCCTTCAGGGCGGAACTCGACAGGCGCTCGCGCTGTTCACGGTCGTTGAGGTCGATGAGGACGGCAGGTTCAAAGCGGCTTTTGGGATAGGCGTAAGCGAGACTCATAGGAATCCTCCGATTTTGGAGTATTTATACTCCGCTTCCGGAGTCATTGCAAGCCGCTTGTGCAAATGGTATTGCCGTGACAAAATTGTTCGATTATCAAGCAGGGCGGCTAACAAAGCTTCAGAGCAAGGCGCAGCGTCGAAGACAGTACGAACGTACGGCGAGACGATGCAACGAAGCTCTGGGGCTTTGTTAGGCGTCCTGAGGCTCAACACGGGAGGACGCATGCGTCTGCTGTCGATTGGGGTTTTGTGCATCAGTATGTTCATGCTGGCGGTTGCCAGCGCAGCACGGCCGACGAATGCCGAGCTGAAGAAGCAGGTCACCGAGCACGAACGCGCCTTCGCGGCGACGATGAAGGCGCGCGATCACGCGGCCTTCGCCTCCTTCCTTTCCGACGAGGCGGTGTTCTTCTCCGGCCCCGGCAACAGCGCGCTGCGAGGCCGCGAAGCCGTCGCCAGCGCCTGGCGCAAATTCTACGACGGCCCGCAGGCGCCGTTCTCCTGGGAGCCGGAAGAGGTCGAGGTCGTCGATTCCGGCACCCTGGCCTACAGCGGCGGCCCGGTCTACGATGCCAGCGGCAAGAAAGTCGGCCGCTTCAACTCGATCTGGCGCCTGGAAGCGCCGGGCCGCTGGCGTGTCGTGTTCGACCGCGGCGATGCGCCGTGTAATTGCAAGCCGAAAGTCGATACGCCTTAAGTCCCTTGATGCGCAAGCTTGTCGGCGGTCTTTTGGTCGTCGCGCTATTGTTCAGCGTGGTCGCGAACGTACAGCTGTGGCGGCGCCTGGGAAGACTGGAAAGGGTGGTCGCGGCACGCGAGGGCGCGGATCCGCTGTTCCCGGCGGAATGCGCGATCGACGACAGCATGGGCAAGACACGCCAGCGGCCCTGCCAGGTCGATGTCGACCGGCTGCGCCTGTGGCCCCAGCAGTTCGCTGGGCGCTGGGTCCTGGTGACGGGACGGTTTCATGATGGCTTCGAGTCGAGCGCTCTGTTCGCAAGGGACGAAGTCATCACGAATGAATCGTGGTATCGCCTGCTGCGCGAGCGCCGCGGCGTCTGGGTGAATGGCGGTTATCGCAAAGGCCGGGACGGTCAGGTCGTCGATGTCGTCGGCAAGTTCGAGCCAGGTCCGGCCGGCCATCTCGGCATGTACTTCGGCAGACTGACCGAGACTGTCATTACTCCCTGACCTTACCGCGCAAAGCCTTGACCTGCCCGCTGCGCGTCTTGGAATCCAGCCGCCGCCGCTGCGAGCCGCGCGTGGGTTTGGTCGGCCGCCGCACCGCCTGCACCACGCTGGCCTGGTCAACCATCTCCTGCAAACGCCGCAGCGCATCTTCCTTGTTCGCTTCCAGGCTGCGCGACTGCTGGGCCTTCAGCACGACGATGCCCTCGGCAGTGATGCGGCTGTCGCGCATCGCCAGCAGGCGTTCCTTCACATACGAAGGCAGCGAGGACGCGCCGATATCGAAGCGGGCGTGCACCGCGCAGGAGACCTTGTTGACGTTCTGCCCGCCCGGACCCTGGGCCCGGATCGCGCTGAACTCGACTTCCTGCGGATCGATCGACGCGCCCACGGCTTCAGGCCGGCTCGGCGTGCTCGACCAGCAGCTGCACCTTGGTCACGCCGTTGTACTCGTTCGCATCGAGCCGGAACGCGACCCGCGCCCGCTCGCCGAGCGACGCCGTATTGCCGAACCAGATCGCATCGTAGCGGCGTCCGTTCCGTTCCAGCAGCAGCTTCAGGTGGCGGTCCTTCAGGATGCGCTGGCTGACCACGCGGAATTCGTCGCAGAACACCGGCGGCGCAAAGCCCTGGCCCCAGACCTGGCCGTCCAGCAGCTCGATGAACTGCACCGAATAGCAATCCTCTTCCAGCGGCCCGTCGGTCTCGACCACCCGTTCCAGCTGGGCTTCGCTGAGCCAGCCGCGGCCGACCGCTTCGAAGGCGTCGCGGAAGGTGTCGAAGTGTTCGAGGCGGATCGACAGGCCGGCCGCCATCGCGTGGCCGCCGAACTTGTCGATCAGGCCCGGCACGCGCTTGGAGACCAGGTCCAGCGCATCGCGCAGGTGGAAGCCCGGGATCGAGCGGCCGGAACCCTTGATCCAGCCGTCGCCGGCCGGCGCGAAGGTGATCGTCGGGCGGTAGAATTTCTCTTTTAAGCGCGACGCGACGATGCCGATCACGCCCTGGTGCCAGCCGTCGTCGAATACGGCGATGGTGCTGGCGTCCGCCGGCTTGAAATCGTCGAGGTGGAGCAGGGCGGTGTCCTGCATCTCGGCCTCGATCTCGCGGCGCTTCAGGTTGATCTCGTTGAGCTGCTGGGCGATCTGCCAGGCGCGCTCTTCGTCGTCGGTCACCAGGCACTCGATTCCGAGCGACATATCCTCGAGACGGCCGGCGGCGTTCAGGCGCGGACCCAATGCGAACCCCAGGTCGAACGGCGAGGCGCTGCGCGCTTCGCGGCCCGCGACGCGGAACAGCGCGGCGATCCCGGGATGCATGCGCCCTAGACGCATGCGCTTCAAACCCTGCGCGACCAGGATGCGGTTGTTGGTGTCGAGCTTGACCACGTCGGCCACGGTGCCCAAGGCCACCAGGTCGAGCAGCGAATCCAGCTTCGGCTGGCTGACGGCATCGAACACGCCGCGCTTGCGCAGTTCCGCGCGCAGCGCCAGCAGCACGTAGAACACCACGCCGACGCCGGCCAGGTGCTTGCTGGGGAAGCCGCATTCGGGCTGGTTCGGATTGACGATCACGCGCGCATCGGGCAGGGCGTCGCCCGGCAGGTGGTGGTCGGTGACCACGACTTCGATGCCGCGTGCGCGCGCCGCTTCTACGCCGTCGATGCTGGCGATGCCGTTGTCGACGGTGATGATGATGTCGGGCGATTTTTCGCGCGCGGTCAGCTCGACGATTTCCGGCGTCAGGCCGTAGCCGTACTCGAAGCGGTTCGGCACGATGTAGTCGACGTCGGCGCCCATCGCGCGCAGGCCGCGCAGGGCGGTCGCGCAGGCGGTGGCGCCATCGCAGTCGTAGTCGGCGACGATGGTCATCTTCTTGCGGCTTTGAATAGCGTCGGCCAGGTAGACGGCGGCGGCGTCGATCTGCAGCAGCGCGGCCGGCGGCAACAGAGCCTGCAGTTCGCTGGCCAGCTCGCGCGCGTCGGACAGGCCGCGCGCGGCGTACACGCGGGCCAGTACGGGATGGATCCCGCCCTGGGCCAGCAGCTCGGTCTGGCGGCTGGGGCAGGGGCGGATGGCAATGCGAGTTTTCAATTCGGGGTCTTTAAATCAGTCGTTCCAGGGAGGGCTTGCGCCAGAATTTGCGCTGGGCCATCGGTGTCGTCGTGGCGTCCAGGTGGCCGTCGCGGTGGCTCAGCACCAGGCGCAGCGACTTGATGCGGCCCTGTTTGAGGGCCGCCAGCAGCGGCGCGAACAGCGCCGCCTCGAGGGCATGCATCTCCTGCAGCCAGGCATGCCAATCGGCGGCGATGGCGGGTCCCGCCATGCTGCCGCAGACCAGCATGCGGCCGCCTTCGGCCGATTCGGCGGAGGTCAGCTTGCCGGCGATGTCGCTCAGATCGTTCAGGCGCTGGTCGGCCAGCGCCGTCAGCCAGCCCGGCGTCGCATAGGTAGACACGGCCGGACGCGGCGCCAGCTTGCCGGCCGCGCGCGCCACCAGCATCTGCGCGTGCTCGGCGGCCACGCTGGCGGCGCCCCAGGGCCAGATCGAGTTGATCGGCGCCTGGCCGCGTGCTTCGCGCGCCGCGTTGGCCGGATGGGTGTACCAGCTGACCTGCACCTCGTTCTGCAGCTTGCGGAAAGCGCGCGACTGCGCGCCGCTCGGCACCCAGTCGGTCAGGTTCATGCCGACCGCGGCGTCCGGGCTGGCGGTCTGGATGTTGTCCCAGTCGTCGGCGCGCAGGAACCAGGTGTCCGTCGCGCCGTACTGCAGCGCGTGGCCTTCTTCCTCGCAGCATTCGCGCGCGGTCTCGAACAGGGCGCGGGCTTCCTCTTCCCGCAAATCGAGCTGGCGGCTGTCGCCCATCATCAGGTGGCTGTGGCCGATCTGGACGTGGGCCGGATTGACCACGAACCAGGTGCCGTCCAGCGGGTCGAGGCCGTAGCCGCGCATGCTGCTGGCGGCGATGACGGGGACCGTGCCGTTGGCCAGGCCGAGCCTGCGTGCGATCCAGAGTTCATGCGGCAGCGCGCGCGCGGACGCTTCCAGCGGGCGGAAGGCAGCGCTGGATACGCGCGACAACAGCGCCGCCAGGGCCGGTGCTTCGAGGGCACGGACCAGATCGGACGCGAATTCGGGGGCGGGCAGGGCGAAAGGCAGGACGAGCGAAATGTGGGCCATGCCGTATTGTAGGCCAAAACCGCGGGTTCCTGCGGGCCCGGCCGGCTGCTTGTCATGATGGCATCCGGCCGGGAACGGCTATATCAGGACGTCGATCCGGGGCGCGGCGTGCCCGGGACGCCCGGCGCCGGCACGCCCGGACCGTCGGGCATGGCCACGTCGGCGCGTCCGGTCAGGCCCACGCTGGCCGCCGCCGTCATCGCCGCGTTGTCCAGCCCCAGCGCTTCCTGGTACCAGCTCTGGATCATGACCTGGTGCTTGCGCTCCTGCAGCAGCGCATCGCTGAAGGCGTCGACCATGTCGCCGTGTCCCATCTCGTGGGCCAGCGCGATCAGGGTCTCCCAGCCCACGCCGTCGCTCAGCTCGGCCGTGAGCAGGGCGTGAAGCGACTGCGCCAGGCTCGAACGCGGATCGTTCAGCACCTGCACCAACCCCATCGCTTCCACACCCACGTTGTCGGCGCTCGGGGTCATCGCGGTCGGGTCGCCGCCGATCGAGGCGATCGCTTCGGCGATCAGCAGCGCGTGGCGGGCTTCGTCGCCGCGGATGCTGGCAACGTCTTCGGTGTTGATCGCGGACGTGCCCACGCCCACCACCGCCAGCTTGGTCAGCAGCGCATCGTAGAGGCGGGTGGCGGTGCGTTCCATGGCCAGGCGCTCGGCCAGCTTGTCGATCAGGATCTGCGGCCGCTCGCCCTTGAGCATGTCGAGCGCGGTGGCGGCCATGCCCTTGAGCGTACCCGGCACCGGAATCGAGCCGTAGCCCTTGGCTTCGCGGATGTAGGACTGGCGCAGCTCGGCCATCTCGGTTTCGTCGCCCGGCTGGCAACGGACCAGAATGCGTGGGTCGTCCTCGAGCATGCGCTTGGTGTTCCGCGGCGACATCTGTACGCCGGTCTTGTTCATGCCCATGTGTTCGGTTTTCTCAGCCATTTCCGTGTTCTCCTAATATTCAGTGGCGAGTGACGCCCGATGCCGGAATTTCCGCCGCCGCCCTGGTGCCGGTCGGGATCGTGGCGCCGCTGGCCGCCCCGCGGTGCATCAGCTCCGTGCCTGGGGCCCAGATGTAGCCGGCCGAGATCGGCGCGCTCGGCTCGCCGTCGCCGTGCAGCATCGCGCGGTAGTCCTTGGAACGCTGCGGCTCGTATTCCTTCGGCACGTAGGTGGCGCCGTCGGCGCGCAGGTCGACTTCCTCGACCAGCACCTGGCGGTAGAAGTCGCGCTGGGGTTTGAGCTCGATCGGCCGGTCGAAGGGGCCGGTGATGAGTTCGGCCGCGTCGCGGCCTTCGTACTTCTGGAACAGCTCGGCCGCGATGTGGAAGTGGCCCAGCTCGTAGTCGAGGAAGCGCTCCCAGATCGCCTTGATGTCGCGGTTCTGCTCCGACTCGACCATGCTGTAATAGTTGTAGCACTCGTTCGCCTCGTGCAGCACCCATTTCTCGAGCCAGGTCTCGTCCGGGTCCAGCATCGATTCGTACTGGGTGACGTGCTGCTCTTCGACCGAGGCGATCTCGGCGTACAACTGGCGCGCGATCGGGTCGGAAAACAGCGGCCCCACGTTCATATAGTAGTTGTGGGTCTGCTGCTCGGTGGAGGTGATGGTCAGCGCGTGCAGTTTGCTGAGCAGAGCCGCGGTCTTGCGGTCGTAGGGGTTGCGCAGGTCGTCTTCCGGATGGCGGTGGTGTTCCCAGGTCGGGCGGCCCGGCACGATGTCGGTGTAGCTCTGCACGATGTTGTTCGGGTCCTTGCCTTCGAGGCGGTCGAGCAGGGCGCCGTAGCGGTAGATATGGTCGAAGTCTTCCAGCAGGCCGAAGCGGTAGCACTGGGCCAGGTAGGCATCCGGCTCGCGCTGGGCCACGGCGGCGGTCAGTTCGATCGCCACCTGTTCGTAGGCGATGGTCGTCTCCAGCGGCGAATGGTCGGCGCCGATCAGCCAGTTGATCATCGTGGCCTGATGCTGTTCGGAGCGCCGCACCAGGGCCAGCGGCACCCGCAGCTCGCGGTTGTGGCGCGCCATGCTGTGCTGGAAGCGGATCGACTCGATCTCGATGCCGTTCATGATGATGACGCGCACCCGTGTAAAGGCATCGTCGTCCAGCTTGCTGAGGGGTTTGCGGGTCATGTCGCGCCAGGTGTAGCGCTGATTCTCGATGGGCGTACCTTTCGAATCGAACAGGCTGAAAGCCATGAGTTCCTCCCGGTTAAGCTTGGATATCGCCAGTTGGTTGCGGTGGGCTGACCAGATTAACGATGTGACAGCGGAGTGCAATCGGAATTCGATTGAAGTTCGATAGTGAAAAACTATTTTCAATTGTGACAAGCCCCCACATGGATGAGCTTTGTATGGCACACTGCGGGGCTGGAAGCATTTACAAGTCAATGACGGAGTCCATGAGCCTCATCCACAAATTGCCGTACGAATGGCTGGTCGGCCTGCGCTACACGCGCGCCGGCAAGCGCAGCAGCCGCAACAGCTTCATCTCCTTCATTTCCCTGATCTCCGTGTCCGGCATCGCGCTCGGGGTCGCTGCGCTGATCGTCGTGCTGTCGGTGATGAACGGCTTCCAGAAAGACGTGACGGACCGCATGCTGTCGGTGCTGGCCCATATCGAGGTGTTCGATGCGAGCGGCGGCATGGCGAACTGGCAGGCGGCCGAGAAGGAAGCCTTCCGCAACCCGGCCGTGCGCGGCGCCGCGCCCTTCGTCGAGACCCAGGGCCTGCTGGTGCGCGACGACGTGATGAAACCCTCGGTCATCCGCGGCATCCTGCCCGAGCAGGAGCACAATGTCTCGAACGTCGGCGCCCAGGTGCGCCAGGGCAGCCTGCAGAACCTGCGTCCCGGCGAATTCAACATCGTGCTCGGCTACGTGCTGGCGCGCTCGCTCGGCGTCGGCATCGGCGACAAGGTCAACATGATGCTGGCCCAGGGCCAGGTGACGCCCGCCGGCGTCGTGCCGCGCACGCGCAGCTTCACGGTGGCGGGTATCTTCGAGTCCGGCCACGACGAATTCGATGCGACCATGGCCTTCGTCGATTTGCAGGATGCCGAGCGCATGGAGCGCCTGACGGCCCCGCAAGGCCTGCGCCTTCGCATCGCCGACATGCACGAGGCCCCGCTGGTGGCCGCACAGCTCAAGAAATCGATGAGCGGCGACCTGGTCGTGCGCGACTGGTCCAAGCTGAACGCCACCTGGTTCGGCGCGGTGCAGACCGAGAAGCGCATGATGTTCATCATCCTGACCCTCATCATCGCGGTGGCCGCGTTCAATCTCGTGTCCTCGCTGGTGATGACGGTGACCGACAAGCAGCCGGACATCGCGATCCTGCGCACCCTGGGTTCCTCGCCGCGCTCGATCATGAAGATCTTCATGATCCAGGGCGGGCTGGTCGGCATCCTGGGCACCTTCGCCGGCGTCGGCCTGGGCGTGCTGGTGGCCATGAACATCGACGTGATCGTGCCCTTTATCGAGCACCTGTTCGGGATCCAGTTCCTGTCCAGGGATATCTACCGGATCAGCGCCATCCCTTCGGACATGCGCTGGCCGGACGTTTTCAAGATCGGCGGGATTTCCGTGCTGCTGGCATTCGCCGCGACGATCTATCCGAGCTGGTCGGCCTCGCGCGTCAAGCCGGCCGAGGCACTGCGCTATGAATAAGATGATGACTACGACTACTGAAACGACCACCGGCATGCCGGTTCTTTCCTGCCGCGGCGTCGGCAAGACCTTCCGCGAAGGCGAGTATGCGGTGCAGGTACTCGACAACATCGACTTTTCGATCGGCCGCGGCGAACGCGTGGCCATCATCGGCGCCTCCGGCTCCGGCAAGTCGACCCTGCTGCACATCCTCGGCGGCCTCGATACGCCGAGCGGCGGCGCCGTCGTCCTGCAGGGCGAAGATTTTGCTGCGCTGTCAGAAACCAAGCGCGGCGACCTGCGCAACGCGGCGCTCGGCTTCGTCTATCAGTTCCACCACCTGCTGCCGGAATTCTCGGCGCTGGACAACGTCGCCATGCCGCTGCTGATCCGCCGCGTCAAGCGCGAAGAAGCAGTCGCGCGCGCGCAGGCGATGCTGGCGCGGGTCGGCCTGGCCAAGCGCGCAGTGCACCGTCCCGGCGAACTCTCGGGCGGCGAACGCCAGCGCGTGGCCCTGGCGCGTGCGCTGGTGACGGAACCGGCCTGCGTGCTGGCCGACGAGCCGACCGGCAACCTCGATCACACCACCGCCGAGACCATCTTCGACCTGATGCTGGAACTGTCGCGCACCCTCGGCACGGCCTTCGTCATCGTCACCCACGACCCGGAGCTGGCGCGCCGCTGCGACCGCGTGCTGCGCCTGACCGAGCACGGACTGCAGCCGCAAGCTGCTTGAGCTTTATGTGGATCGATACCCACTGCCACCTCGATGCGCACGAATTCGGCGATGCTTCATTAGGTATCGCCGCGAGTGCGGCACAGGACGGCGTATCGATGATCGTGATCCCGGCGGTCGAACGCGGCAACTTCGACGTGGTTCGCGCGCTGGCCCATGCGGCGCCGAACGCGTCGTATGCGCTGGGCATCCACCCGATCTACGTGCCGCAGGCGACGGAGGACGACCTCGCGCTGCTGCGTCGCCAAGCGGAAGAGGCGATGGGGGATCCGCGCTTCGTTGCCATCGGCGAGATCGGCCTCGACTTCTTCATTCCCATGCTGTGCGAGCCGGCCATGCGCGAGAAGCAGGAGCACTTCCTGCGCGAGCAGCTGCGCATCGCGCGCGACTTCGGGCTGCCGGTGCTGACCCACGTGCGCCGTTCGCAGGATCAGGTGCTCAAGCATGTGCGCCAGATCCGGCCTGCGGGCGGCATCGCCCATGCCTTCAACGGCAGCTTCCAGCAGGCGCAGAACTTCATCGACCTGGGCTTCCGCCTCGGCTTCGGCGGCGCCATGACCTTTACGCGCGCGCTGCAGATCCGGCGCCTGGCGCTCGAACTGCCCCTCGACGCCATCGTGCTCGAAACCGATGCGCCGGACATCGCCCCGAGCTGGATCCACCCGGGCCGCAACAGCCCCGAGCAGCTGCCGGCGATCGGCCGCATGCTGGCCGAATTGCGCGGCATGGCGGAAGACGATGTTCGTGCCGCCACCGGCCGCAGCGCACTGGCCGCTATTCCGCGCCTGAAAAACCTGCTCGCATCCTGAGCTGCGCCTAATCCCGCATGCATGCGCCCATCCGGTGTGCATGGTGCCGCCTCATGCACTGTCCGGGCGCGCGGGATGCACCCTCCTGTCATATCGAAGCGGCCACGACCGTGCCAAGCGGACTAAGTTCCGCTGTGCGCTGCCTTTGGGCGTATGACGCATGGCAACGTCCGCCTGGGCATACGTGGAAAAATGTCATCTCGGCCGCTTTGCGGTGAGTCATACGGGAGAGATGGTGGAGAGCGCGAGCGAGTTCCTGCGGGTCCTGCAGCACGAGAAGTCCCTGAGCACGGCCCACCGCCCCCTACGTTTGCGCCTCGCGCATGCAGGGCAGCTCGCCGAGGACATCCTGCTGCCCCAGCGGGTGGTGGGCAGCGAGGCGGTCTGCGGCGGCATCGAATACCGCGTCGCCTGCCTGGCCAGCAGCCCGCACCTGCCCTTGAAGGAACTGATCGCGCTGCCAGCCGAAATCCAGTTCGTCACCGACCGCGGCCAGCTGCGCAGCGTCTGCGGCCTGGTGACCGAAGCACGCGCCGGCGATTCCGACGGCGCCCTGGCATCCTACGAACTGGTGGTGCGCGACGTCTTCGCGGTCATGGAAAAACGCACCAACAGCCGCGTGTTCCGCTACCAGAACGAGCTCGAGATCGTGCAGCTGCTGTGCGACGAATGGCGCCACTCGAACACCGTGCTGGCGAATGCCTTCGAGCTGGAGCTCGACGCGCTGCTCGACATGGCGCAGTATCCACCGCGCGAACAGACCATGCAGTACAACGAATCGGATGCTGCCTTCGTGCGCCGCTTGTTGAAAAGGCGCGGCATCGCCTGGGTATTCCGCGCCGGCCGCAGCCGCAGCACCGCCGTCGATCCGGCCCACGACCGCACGCCGGCGCACACGCTGTTGCTGTTCGCCGACCCGCGCAGCCTGCCGCGCAATGCCGCCGGCAGCGTGCGCTACCACCGCGACGGCATGGCCGACGGCCGCGACACCGTCACCTCCTGGACCGCCGCGCGCCGCCTGCAGCCGGGCGTCACGACGCGCCATAGCTGGGACTACAAGAACCCGGGCGGCGCCCAGTTCATGACCGCCAGCGCGCGCAGCATGGCCGACCAGGGCCCGAGCGGCAACCAGCTCGCCGCCACCCTCGACGACTACCTGGTCGAGATGCCGCACGCCGGCAATGACGTCGAAGACCACTGGCGCCTCGGCCACGTGCGCATGAGCCGCCACGAATTCGAATCGAAGTGCTTCCATGGCGAGGGCAGCGTGCGCGACTTCTGCGCCGGCCAGTATTTCGCGCTGGACGACCATCCCGAGATCGACACTCACCCGGCGCCCGAGCGCGAATTCGTCATCACGGAATTGCGCGTGGTGGCCGACAACAACCTGCCGCGCGAGCTGTCGGCCTCGATGGCCGGCTGGCCGGGTATGGGTGCTGCCGGCGGCGACCCGGGCGGCCGGGTGCGGATCGCCTTCACGGCGGTGCGGCGCGGGATCGCCATCGTGCCGGCCTTCGACCCGCGCATCGACTTGCCGCATCCCGAGCTGCAAAGCGCGGTCGTGGTGGGACCGGCCAACGAAGACGTCCACTGCGACGTCCTGGGCCGCGTGAAGATCCGCTTTCCCGGCATGCGCGCGGCCGACCACAAACATGCGCGCGGCGCCGGCGCTTCCGGCAGCCCGGCCGATTCGGCCTGGGTACGGGTGGCCTCCAACTGGGCCGGCAACTGCAGCAGCGGCCAGCACCAGTCCGGCGCGCTGGGCCTGCCGCGGGTCGGCACCGAAGTGCTGGTGGCCTTCCTGGGCGGCGACCCGGACCGACCAATTGTCTTGGCCCAGCTCTATAACCAGCGCTCGGCGCCGCCGGCCTTCAACGGTTACGGCGACCTGCCCGGCAACCGCTACCTCTCCGGCACCCGCACCCGGGAGATCGGCGGCGCGCGCGGCAACCAGCTGCGCTTCGACGATACCCGCGGCCAGATCAGCGCCCAGCTGGGCAGCGACCACGGCGCTTCGGAACTGAACCTCGGCTGGATGACACAGCCGCGCGACCACGGCGCCGGCGCCCCGCGCGGCGAGGGCGCTGAGCTGCGCAGCGATCTGTCGGTGGCGGTGCGCGGCGCCCAGGGCGTCCTGATCAGCGCCGAGAAAGGCGAGGGCGGCGCCGGCGGCCAGATGGGGCGCGCGGAGCTGGTCGGCCTGGCCGAAGTCATGCAGGGCATCCTCGACGAAGTCGGCAAGCTGGCGGCCGTGCACAATGAGGACGAGCCCTCGCAGCAGCGCCTTGCTGCACTGGTCGACAAGCTGAAACGCTGGCACGAGGGCAGCAATATCGCCGAAGGTGGCGCCGGCGGCGGGGCGCCGATCGTCGCCGCCAGCGCGCCGGCCGGCGCCATCTTCGCCAGCAGCGACAACCTGGCGCTGGGCGCGCAGAACAAGGTCGACGTGGTGAGCGCCGGCGACGCCGAGATCTCCACCGGCCGCAACATCTTCATGCGCGCCGCGCGCGGGCTGAGCATGTTCGCCCACGAGATGGGCATGAAGCTCGGCGCGGGGAAGGGCGACATCGTCGTGCACACCCACCTCGGCAACATCCAGATCAAGTCTTCCGGGCGCATCAGCCTGATCGCCGCCGAACGCATCGAGCTGGAAGCGCCTGCGGTCAAGATCATCGCGCCCGGCGCCACCACCGACTGGGTCGACGGCAAGATCACGCACCAGAGCAGCAACCAGCAGATCCACAAGGGTTCCGATTTCATGTACTTCGGCCCCGGCGGCGCCAGTCCCAAGGACGTGCGCCTGCCGACCTCACACCTGCACACGGACGAATACGTGGTGCTGCGCCACCTGCAGACCGGCGCGCCGATCCCGAACCAGCGCTACAAGGCGACCTTCGAGGACGGCCGCACGGTCACGGGGCGTACCGACGACCAGGGCCGGACCTCCCTGCTGATCGGCGAAATGATCGGCGGCGTCGACATGGCCTACCTGCCCGAAGAAGACCACCCGGCCGCCTGAGCGGCCACCACAGAACAGATTCCGGAGTATCCATGGCAGATCCCACCCGCCCCTTGCCGAACCTCGTCCCGCAGCCGGACGGCAGCTGGACCGGACGCACGGTCCTGACGCCGACTGCGCTGAAAACCCGCGGGATGTTCACGATGCCGCCGTCGAAGGTGGTGCCGGTGATTGTGGTGCCGGGGATTATGGGGACGAATTTGCGGGCGGCGCGGGATCGGAAGAAGGCGGGGAATGGCGAATTGAAGCGCGGGGAGGCGGCTTGGCGACCGCCGAATGGCGATATGAACGCGCTTGCGGCAGCGTATATGTGGAATACCCGCAAGGCGCGCACGCGCCAGCTGATACTCGACCGGGAAACGCTCGAGGTCGATCCAGACGGCGAGATCAACTTGCCGGTCGAAGCGCGCAATTATGGAATGCTCGAAAAGGAAGTGCGAGACCGCAGCTGGGGTGAAGTGCATTGGGACTCGTATGGAGGCCTGCTTTTTGCACTCGATGTCGGCCTGAACCATACCTTCGAAATGGATTCGTCTGGAAGCAAGCGTGTTTTGTGCAGGCATTGGGAGAAGGTCATCGCCTGTGATCCTGCCAGGTGGGGCGTACGTGCAATCGACAAAATCACAGAAAAAGAACTTGAAAAGCACGCCGATTATTACTATCCGGTTTATGCCTGCGGCTATAACTGGCTCGACTCGTGTGAGGATTCGGCGAAGCGGCTACGCCAGCGCATCGAAAGCACCATCGAATTCTGGACCAAGCATAAGCGCGAGTGCAGGAATGTCATCCTGGTGACACATTCGATGGGCGGTCTGGTCGCGCGCGCATGTGCGAAACAAATTCCTGACAAGATACTTGGAGTGATCCATGGCGTCATGCCGGCACTCGGTGCTCCAGCCTGTTATCGCCGAATCGCTTGTGGTACCGAGAGCTGGAGCCCCAATATCAATGGTCAGCGAGCTCAGATTGAAGCCAGCGTCATCGCGACGATCATGGGCGATCAGCCGGAGTTGACCATGCCAGTAATGGCAACTGCGCCGGGACCGCTGCAACTACTCCCAAACCATCTTTATCCACGTCCTTGGTTGCACATTTGCCTGTTCAGTCGGGTGAACAATAAAAACGTCGCTCGGGATATCGTTCATATGCCCACCGATAATCCATATGACCTATATCGAGACATGGATGCCTGGTACCGGATGGCAGACCCTGCATTGTGCGACCCTGCGAAAAAATATAAGCGGGATAAACAGGCCATCAAGAAGAGTATCTGGGAGGCAGTCGACAGTGCTGAACGCTTTCACCGCGATACGCTGGATGCGTATTACCATTCAAATACTTACGCATTCTATGGCTCGGATCCGGCACACCTGTCGTTTGGCACAATCCGTTGGGTCGTGCGTGATCCCGGTAATGGAGCGGTGTTCACTGAAGCGAATTTACGTGGCGCAGCCCTTGCTGGCTACCGTGAAACAGTAGGACGCCGGATTCGGGTCGAGGGTAAGGCTGCACTTGACGTTGTGCCCGCCCCCCAGGATGTCGGCGGTGACGGCACTGTGCCAATGCAATCTGGCGCCGGCCCACGCGGGAAGGTCAGACAGTTGTTCGAAATCCGTGGCATCGACCATCAGGGAGCATTCAAGGACGAGTCGATCCTGTTGCTGACCCAGCACCTCGTCGCCAAGCTGGTACAGGAGTTGTCATGAAGGCGACGTGCAAATTCTGCGTCGTCTCCAGTATTCGCCGGTGTAGCGATGGTTTGTCACACAAAAGCAGGTGCACAGCCGTCGTGGGTAGTTTGTTCCCCCATCATCTCATTATTAATTCGATACAGACGTTGCCATGACGCGAATCAGGAGACGCGGATGGCGGGAACTTATCGTCCTGCTGACAGCCCTCGCATGTGCGGGAAGTTGGGCAGCTAGCCAGGTCCGCAGCATACGGGATAGATCCGAGGTGGCAAAGATGACGGAAAAGATGAGAACGGTGTGCGTCGGTCGATATCTGGTCGACGTGCCGCTCCAGGCGGAAGTCAGTATGTCGCAGGAAAGAATCGATGGATTCGCGATCGAAACGCTGGAAGAGAGCGAAGCGCAGTTTCGCGAGCGTATTTCGACGCGCGAAGCCGAGATCGACGCGCTGGGGGCTGAAGCCGGGCCAAAAGGGCCGAGTGGAATTGTCGAAGCGCGCGATTTGCGGATTCCGGGAATGGTCGGCCGTACCTTTGTGTTCGGGCGGACGCGTACCCATGGTTTCGAGAAGGGGCGCCGGGTGGAAACCGAGTGGGTATCGGTGGAAAGTCATGCGCATACGAATGGGCTGAGCGTCTCCTTATCCGCAAAGTATGTCGAAGAGGAAGATGCAAGAGCCGCCGAAGCTTTACTGGCAAAGATGCGCTTGCGTGCCGAAAACGAGGTGCCCACCGTGCCGGGCTTTTGCATTCCACATGCGGTATTTGCCGAGCCCCTGCCGGCACATAAGACCGAACACATTGCAATGCATATCGGCTTGCCAGGCCATCCAGACCTGGCGATGACTCTCGTCAGCATGCCAGGCGGCGGATCGGACACGAACCTCGTGGCGCGGGCCTCTCAAACCGAGGCAAAAATGAGTCCTGACGCGCTTTTACGAATTACGAAGCTGCGTGAGGGTAAGCGCATTATCAATAGTATGAACGGAGAAGAAGTCTTGATCCGGGCCCGTGAGTTTAACTTCACGACCACCTATGGCTTCAGCTGGGAGACCGCCGGCGTTGACGACGATCCGCTCCAACCTTACCTGGCGCTGGAGCTACAGACCGGAATCAGCGAGCGCTCCGGCGGCAAGCCGACCGACACCAGTCTTCATGAAGATGCATTACTGGCCTTATGGGACAGCATCGCTTCGAGCATACGCTTTCGTAAGAATAATCCACCGTCTTCAGGTCCCGGCCACGATTCGGGACCCTCTGGGCCAAAGCTTGGCGCAATGGCCGACGCCGGCGACATCTGTCCGCAATCCGGCTGGTGGCGCTGCAATGGCGGTGGAGAAGGGATGAGCGTGCACGGCGGCGCAGTCCAGTACATTCGCCAGGGCGAGCGTATGCCGCAAGCATTATTGCTGCCCCGGCAGACAATCTGGCAAAAGCTCAAACGCATCCAGCCAAGTATCGAAAGTCCGCAGCCCACCGCCTGGACTCTTGTCGACAAGCGCATGCGTCCGCGTACCGCGATCACTGTGGCCTTGGCGCCTGCCGTTATGCCGGCCGATGACCCGGATTCGGCAACGGTGGATGGACCTCGCGCGCATCTCGGAAGCTACGTACGTACCGGCGATGTCTGCCCCGCGAGCGGATGGTGGCGGTGCGAGGAGGCCCACGCGCTTGACGGAACGCGCTGGTTTGGCCGCGGCAGCCTGATGCCGGCGGCGACCTTCCAGGTGCCTGCCGGGGTGTTTGCCAAGTCGGCCGGTCCTGAAGTGATCCAGCGGCGAAGTATGTGGCAGTTGGTGCGGCACGCCGAAGCCGCGGTGGCCGCACGGGGCTCTCCACAGGTATCCGAAGGATTGCCGGCCAGTGAACCTCCGGCATTGGCATGATTGTCATCGCAGCGGTACGGTTTTTGAGGCTGCTTATGAATTGTTCAAACAAGAATAGATGGCTGTACCTGATCGCTTTGCTTGTCTTGCTCGCTTGTGCAGGAGGCTGGGCAGCCACTCAGGCCCGAAGCATGCGTGATCGATCAGAGGTGGCACGCATGACTGCAAAGAAGAAGACGCTATGTGTCGGACGTTATCTGGTGGATGTGCCGGCCGAAGCGGATGTAAGCTTTTCGGGCAGCATGCTGGACGGTTTCGACATCGTCGCAAACAAAGAGAGCGAATCGGCATTCCGTCAGCGGATAGGTGAGCGGGAAGCCGAGATTGCAGCCCGTCGAGCAGGCGCGAACGCCGACTCCGAAGGGGGCATGGAGACAGCACGCGATTTAAGCATTCCCGGTATGGTAGGACGGACGTTCATTTACGGGCGTAGCCGAGGCTACCTGATGGAAGGCGAGCGCCGTGTCGACCTTGAGTGGGTGTCGGTTGAGGCGCACGCACACATGAATGGCATGAGCTTTTCCCTGGTCGCCGAATTTGCCGAGGAGGCTAGCGCTGAGGAAGGGGAAGTACTGCTCGCTCATCTACGTCTCCGCGACGATGATGAAGTGCCGATTGCAGCCGGGTTCTGCGTTCCCGGTGCACTTTTCGTCGATCCGCTGCCGGCCCACAAAAACGAGCATGTTGTCATGAATCTTGGTCTGACTGAGCATCCGGATTTGAGTTTTAAACTCACCAGTATGGCCGGCACTCTCCCTGGGCCGGGTTTACTCGCCCGCGCTGCTCGGGCAGACGCAACGATGCGCGCAGAAGATCGATTCCTCATGTCGAAACTCCGTGAAGGCAAGCGCAGTATCGGCGGTATCGACGGCGAGGAACTACTGTTACGTGCTCGCGAATTCAATCTCACGACCACGTACGGCTTCAATTGGGAAGCGCCTGGTGCTGTCGGCGATCCTAAGCTTCCGCTTTTGTCGATGGAACTCAGAACCGGCATTAGCGAACGGTCGGGAGGCAAACCTGTCGACAGCAGCCTACACGAAGATGCTTTGTTTGCCCTCTGGGACAGCATCGCACCCAGCATCCGCCCAAGAAACGTCACCGCCACGCCTCAGCTGCCTACGCGAGCGGACCACCCAACCCCCCTCGCGCAGCACCAGCCCGCGCACTGAACCCCACCCAATGCGCTGCGCCATCCTCGGCTTCACCACCGGCGTTCTCGCACTCCAGTCCTCGTCATCGCTGCCGTCCAGCGTAAGCATGCTCGCCTGCACAGCATGCGCAATCGCCTGCATCCTGCTGGCGGTCCGTCTCAAACAACCCTGGCACATACCGTTTCCCACCATTGCCGGCATCCTGCTCGGCTACACCTGGGCCGCGCTGCTGGCCCACCACGCACTCGCATCCCAGCTCGCCCCGCAAGACGAAAGCCGCGACCTTACAGTCGTCGGCATCGTCGACAGCCTCCCGTACCGCTTCGAGCAGGGCCTGCGCTTCAACCTCCTGGTCGAGCGCACCGAAACAAACGGAACCACCGTCCCGCCGAGGATCGCGCTGTCCTGGTACGCCGACCGCCGCGGCGCCGGCGATGCAGGCCTGCCCGACAAGCTGATGCCCGGCGAGCGCTGGCGCCTGACCGTGCGTCTGCAACGCCCACACGGCAACGCCAACCCGGGAGGTTTCGACTACGAGGCATGGCTACTCGAGCAGGGCGTGCGCGCTACCGGCTACGTGCGGGTCGACGACGCCAACACCCAACTCGACGCTTTCGTACCGCGCTTCGGGACGCTGGTCGAACGCAGCCGCGCCATCCTGCGCGACCGCATCCAGGCCGCGCTGCCAGACAAGCCCTATGCCGGCGTCATCGTCGCACTGGTGATCGGCGACCAGCGCGGCATCGACCAGGCCGACTGGCAGGTGTTCACCCGCACCGGCATCGGCCACCTGATCTCGATCTCGGGCCTGCACATCACGATGATCGCCGGGCTGGCGGCGCTGGCGATGTTCAGCCTGTGGCGGCGCTCCTTCTTCACCGACGCCCACTTGCCGCTGCGGCTGCCGGCGCAGAAGGTCGCGGCGCTGACCGGCGCGCTGGTGGCGCTGCTGTACGTGCTGCTGGCCGGCTTCGGCGTGCCCGCCCAGCGCACGCTTTACATGCTGTCGGTGGTCGCGCTGGCGCTGTGGCTGGGCAGGCTGTCCAGCATCACGCACGTGCTGTGCCTGGCGCTTGGCGTGGTGGTGGTGCTCGACCCGTGGGCCGTGCTGTGGCCGGGCTTCTGGCTGTCCTTCGGGGCGGTGGCCGTGATCCTGTTCGGCGGCCACGGGCGGATCGCCGTACGCGAAACTGGCGTCAGGGCGAACCTGCAGAGTGCCGGCCGCACGCAATGGTCGGTGACGCTTGGGCTGGTGCCCTTGACGATGCTGCTGTTCGGCCAAGTGTCGCTGGTTAGTCCGCTGGCGAATGCGGTGGCGATTCCGCTGGTGAGCTTCATCGTCACGCCGCTGGCGCTGCTGGGCAGCCTGGTACCGGACCCTTTGTGCGGATGGCTGCTGACTGCGGCGCATGCCGCGGTCGCCGGGCTCGCCGTGGTGCTCGGCCACCTTTCGGTCCTGCCTGCCGCGGTCTGGCGCGCACCGGCGCCGCAAGCCTGGGTCTTCCTGCTGGCCCTCGGCGGCACGCTGTGGATGCTGATGCCGCGCGGGTGGCCGCATCGCTGGGCGGGTTTGGCGGCATGGCTGCCGCTGCTCCTGCAAGCGCCCGAGCATCCGGAGCCGGGGCGCTTTCGTGTCGTCGCCTTCGACGTGGGGCAGGGCATGGCGCTGCTGGTCGAAACCGCCGGCCACCGCCTGCTCTACGATACCGGCCCCGGCTACGCGCCGGGTGCGGACGCGGGCAGCCGCGTGCTGCTGCCTTACTTGCGCATGCGCGGCATCGCCGAACTGGATGGCATGGTCGTGAGCCACAGCGACACCGACCACACCGGCGGCGCGCTGGCGGTGCTGGGCGAGCTCAAGACAAGCTGGCTGGCGTCTTCGCTGCCCGCAGGCCACCCGATCGCGCATGCCGCATCAAAACACCTGCATTGCGCCGCGGGCCAGCGTTGGGAATGGGATGGCGTGCGCTTCGAGATGCTGCATCCGGCTGCCGCCAGCTACGCGGACGCGACGCTGAAACCGAACGCACGCAGCTGCACGCTGCGGATCACCAACGGCCGTACGGCGATCCTGCTGGCGGGCGACATCGAAGCGGCGCAGGAAGCAGCCCTGGTGGCGTCGAGCGCGGACGGCCTGCGCGCCGACGTGCTGTTGGCGCCGCATCATGGCAGCGGCACCTCTTCGACCGCAGCCTTCCTGGCGGCCGTGCATCCCAGCGTCGGCGTGTTCCAGGTCGGGTACCGGAACCGCTACAAGCATCCGAAAAAAGAAGTTTATGAGCGGTACGGACAACTCGGCGTGGATCGTCTGCGTACCGACCAGCTGGGCGCACTGACCCTGGAGTTCAACCGCAGCGTCGAAACGCAGGCATACAGACGGCAGCACGCCCGCTACTGGACCACGCCCGCGCAGTAAAACAGATTCAGTCTTCGCGCGGCAGCGTAATCGTCACCCGCAGTCCGCCATCCGCGCGGTTCGCCGCCGTGATCCGGCCGCCATGCGTCTCGACCACGCGCTTGGCGATCGCCAGACCCAGGCCGTGACCGTCGACGTTGTTCTGCGTCGGGTTCGAGCGGAAGAAGGGTTCGAAGATCTCGCCCAGGTGTTCGTCGAGGATGCCGGGCCCGCGGTCCAGCACTTCGATGTGGACCAGGCCGGGTTCCGGGTGCAGGGCCACGTCCACCGCGCCATCCAGCCCGCCGTGCTTGACGGCGTTGCGCACGATGTTCTCGACCGCGCTCCACAGCAGGTCGGGCACGCCGCGCACCGTCACCGGGACCGGGGCGTCGACCTCGATGCGGGCGCCGGCTTCGAAGCGGGCGTCGTCGGCGATCTGGTCGACCATCTCGACCAGATCGACCGGCTCCATTGCCAGCGGGGTGCTGGCCGCTTCCAGGCGCGACAGGGTCAGCAGCTCGCCGACCAGGCGGTCCATGCGCACGCTCTCGCGTTCGATGCGCTCCAGCGAAGCCTGGATCTTGTCGGGCTGCTGGTGCGCCAGGCCGATCGCCGCCTGCAGGCGCGCCAGCGGCGAGCGCAGTTCGTGCGAGACGTCGTGCAGCAGGCGGCGCTGGCCTTCCATCAGCGTGCGCAGCTGGGCGCTCATGCGGTCGAAATCATGGCCCAGTTCTGCCAGCTCGTCGCCGGCGACTGCTTTCCTGGCCTCGCCGAACTTGGGCGCAAGGTCGCCGGCCGCGGCGGCTTCGAAGGCGCCGCGCAGCGCGCGGATCGGACGCGAAAAATACCAGGCGAGGAGAGCGGCGAACAGGAAGCTGGCCAGGGTCGCGGCGGCGATCGGCAGCGAGCGGCCGACGTGGCGCCCGAACTCCGGCGGCAGGCCGAACCAGCTCCAGCCGCCACCCGGGCCGCCAGGGCCGGGGCCTATGCTGGGCCCGTGTCCGGGGCCGAAGCTCGAAGCTTGTGCTGTCTGCGAGCCAGCGCTGACGCCCTTGCTGCCGTCAGAAAATCCCGGCCTCGGTCCGTCGCCGCCCTGGTGCGGGAAGGGCGTGCGCGAGGCAAAGGCGAGATAGCGGCGCCCATCCGGCGCAGTCAGGCGGGCGACCGCATGGGTCTGGGTGCCGGCTTCGAGATTGCGTTCAACTTCTCCGCGCAGCTTGGCGGGCACCGTGCGGCCGAGCAGTTCGCGGCCCTGGTCGTCCAGCACGTACAGGCGCATGCGCCGCGTGTTGGTCGCGAGGTCGCGCAGGGCGTCGACGCCGCCGTGGCGCAGCGTTGCGGCCGCCGCGTCGAGCATGATCATAGCGGGTGGACCAAGGTCCAGCATGGGTTCGGTGTTGCGCTGGCGCGCCTGATCGCGCAGCCAGATGGTGCCGCCGATGCCGATCGTCGCCGCGACCTGCGCGAGCAGGATCGACAGGAAGAACTTCCAGAACAGCCGGCCCATCGCTACTCGCGGATCAGCTGGTAGCCGAGACGGTAGACGGTCTGCAGGCAGGAGCGCCCGTCCGACAGCGTGCCGAGCTTGTGGCGCAGGCTGCTCAGGTGGACGTCGATGTTGCGGTCGAAGCGGGCCAGCGGGCGGCCCAGTCCCTGTTCGGAGAGGTCGTTCTTGCTGACCGGGCGGCCGGCGTTGCGGGCCAGGACTTCGAGCAGGTTGAATTCGGTGCTGGTCAGTTCCAGCGCGTTGCCGTCCCAGGTCGCGCGGCGCTGCTCCGGCAGCATGGTGAGTTTGCCGACCGTGAGCGTGATGCCGGGGCCATCGCTGCTGGCGCCTCGCGTGCGGCGCAGGATGGCGCGCACGCGGGCCGTCATCTCGCGCGGGGTGCAGGGCTTGGTCACGTAGTCGTCCGCGCCCAGCTCGAGGCCGAGGATGCGGTCGGCGTCGTCGCCGCGGCCGGTCAGCATCAGCACCGGGATACGGCTCGCGGCACGGATGCGGCGCAGGGTCTCGATGCCGTTCATACGGGGCATCATCACGTCTAGAATGGCGATGGCGTACTGGCCGCTGAGCGCTTCGCGTGCGCCGGTCTCGCCATCGTGGGCGCAGGCCACGCGGAAGCCTTCCTGTTCCAGGTATTCGGAGAACATCCCGGTCAGTTCGGTATCGTCGTCGATCAGCAGCACTTGTGTCATGTTCGCATCTTAGCAAAGCGGGATGGACGGCGGCTCGTCTTTACCCGTTTTTACACCGGCCTAACACCGCTTAACAGGGGCGCACCAGACAATGCGGCATCCCAACCACACAAGGATGCAGAACATGAAACCGATGCGCACATCGATGGCGGCCGCACTGCTCGCGGCCTGCTGTGCAGCTGCTTACGCCGGCGACCAGAGCCCGCAGGACGATCCCGGCATGCGTGACCCGGGCATGCACGGACCCGGCATGCACGGCCCGGAAGGACGCGGCCCAGAAAGGCGCGGCCCCGGCTTCGGCCACTTCGGCCGGGAACTGCAGCTGAGCGAAGCCCAGCAGGACAAGCTGTTCGCGATCGAGCATGCCGCCGCACCCCAGCGTCGCCAGCAGGAAAAGGCGATCCGCCATGCGCACGAAGCCCTGCGTGCGCTGCGCGACGCGGCGCAGTTCGACGAAGCCAGGGCCAACGCCGCTTCGCGCGATCTCGGTCAGGCCGTCGCGGCGGAAGCGCTGCTGGACGCACGCCTGCATGCCCAGAGGATGGGGGTGCTCACGCCGGAACAGCGCGAACAGCTGCGCCAGCGCCGCCCGCAGCCCCCGCAGGATCGTCCGTAAGCAAAACAGGAGCACATCATGGATCACCATCACGAAGGCCTCGCCGCCGACCTCGAACGCCTGCTGGAGACCGCGACCAGTCGCCGCCAGTCGCTGCGCTGGCTCCTGAGCGGCATGGCGGCCCTGCCGCTGGCCGGCTGCGGTGGCGGCGGCAGCGTCGGCAGCGTGGGCGCCGGCGCCGCCGGCAGCAGCACGGGCAGCACCAGCAGCTCCGGCAGCAGCGGCAGCACGAGCGCCAGCTGCGCAGTCATCCCCGAGGAAACCGGCGGCCCGTATCCCGGCGATGGCACCAACAGCAACGGCAGCGGCGTTGCCAATGCGCTGACACTGGCGGGCATTGTGCGCAGCGATATCCGCACCAGTGTCGCGCCGGGCAGCGCCACCGCGCAGGGCATCCCGCTGACGATCAAGCTGCAACTGGTGAACGTGAGCGCGAGCTGCGCCTCAATCGCCGGCGCCGCCGTCTACCTGTGGCACTGCGACCGCGACGGCAACTACTCGATGTACGCCAGCGGCCTGACGAAAGAGAACTACCTGCGCGGCGTGCAGGAGGCGGACGCGAACGGCATCGTCAGTTTCACGACCATCTTTCCAGGCTGCTATGCGGGGCGGATGCCGCACGTGCACTTCGAGGTCTTTCCGACGCTGGCGAAGGCGGCCAGCGCGGCCGGCCGCATCAAGACTTCGCAGTTCACCTTCCCGATGGCGACGCTGAACGAGGTCTATGCGAACAGCAGCTACGCCACCAGCTCGCGCAACCTGGCGTCGATCAGCTACGCCACCGACAACGTGTTCAGCGACGGCACTTCACTGCAGATGGGCGCCGTGAGCGGCAACGCGAGCACCGGCTACACCGTGACTTTGGTAGTAGGGGTTTCACTCTAAAGCTGGCTGGTCTGCATGGCAAAGCCCTTACAATGGGCGCCATGAACAAGCCTCTGCTGCATTTCACGCACGGGAACAGCTATCCGTCGGGCGCCTACGGGCGCCTGCTCGAAGAGCTGGGCCGCGACTTCGACGTCCGCACCACCGACATGCTCGGTCACGATCCGCGCTTCCCGGTCGACGACAACTGGCATGCCCTGATCGACGAACTGATCGCCCAGCTCGAATGCTACGAAGAGCCGGCTATCCTGGTCGGGCATTCGCTGGGCGGTGCGATCGGCATGCTGGCGGCCTGGCGTCGCCCGGACCTGGCGCGCTGCGTGGTGATGCTCGATTCGCCGGTGGTCGCAGGCTGGCGTGCCCACGTCTGGCGTCTGGCGAAGGCGCTGGGCCTGGGCCGCAAGCTGTCGCCGGGCGGCGTGGCGCAGCGCCGCCGCAACGTCTGGCCTTCGCGTGACGCCGCCTACCAGCACTTCATCGCGAAACCGATTTTCCAGGCCTGGGCGCCGGGCGCGCTGGACGATTACCTGGATCATGGCCTGGCCCCGCACCCGCAAGGCGTGCAACTGCGTTTCGACCGCGACGTCGAAGCCAGCATCTACGCCAGCCTCCCGCATGACATGGGGCCGCTGCTGAAGAAGCCGTATCCGCTGCCGATCGGCTTCGTCGCCGGCACCGATTCGCAGGAGCTGCGCCAAGCCGGCATGGCTTCGACACGCAAGCTGGTCGGCGAGAATCTGGTCATGATCGAAGGCAGCCACCTGTACCCGATGGAGTCGCCCCAACTCACCGCGCAGCTGACGCGCGAGATGATCTACCGCCTGTTGCCGCAACTCGCCGCAGGTGACCGCCGCCAGGCTTTCGCGTAGAATCCCCGGTTAATATTTTTTCACCGGGAAGCCCTGCGATGAGCATTAAAAGCGACAAATGGATCCGCCGGATGGCGGAAGAACACGGCATGATCGAGCCTTTCTCGCCCAAGCAGGTGCGTGAAGACGAAGGCCGCAAGATCATCTCCTGGGGTACCTCGTCCTACGGCTACGACATCCGCTGCGCCGACGAATTCAAGGTCTTCACGAACATCAACAGCACCATCGTCGACCCGAAGAACTTCGATTCGAACTCCTTCGTCGACGTGAAAAGCGACGTCTGCATCATCCCGCCGAACTCCTTCGCGCTGGCCCGCACCATCGAGTACTTCCGCATCCCGCGCAACGTGCTGACGGTCTGCCTGGGCAAGTCGACCTACGCGCGCTGCGGCATCATCGTCAACGTGACGCCCTTCGAGCCGGAGTGGGAAGGTTATGTGACGCTGGAGTTCTCGAACACCACGCCGCTGCCGGCCAAGATCTATGCCGGCGAGGGCTGCGCGCAGGTGCTGTTCTTCGAGAGCGATGAGGTGTGCGAGACTTCGTACAAGGACCGTGGCGGCAAGTACCAGGGGCAGCATGGGGTGACTTTGCCAAAGACCTGATACGGTTTTCGGTGCCTGGTTCGCCAGGATGTATCAAATAAGAAGGGAGGCTGCGGCCTCCCTTTTTTGCGCCGGCTTAGTGGCCGCCCTCGAAACCCTCGAGATCCTTGATGCGTTGTTCCGCGTGTTGCTGCATGCAGCCGATGTACATGACGGTGCGAATGGTGCCGCCAGCCCAGTTTTCGTACACGGCGTCGCAGTCGGCTTCGCGGAACTTGACCCAGGCGCGCTGGGCAAGCACCAGTTTGTCCTTCGCCGCAGCCGAATCCTTATTGGTCTCGAGCGACTTGATGACGCGCCGGTAAACCTGGTTCAGTTTCGTTTCCACCACCTTCTGCTCGGCAGCAGCGCATTCGTTGATCTCCGGGGTACTCATGGCGTTCTTGCAGTCGAGCGCCAGGGCGGGTGCGCAGGCCGTGGCCAGCGCGAACAGGAACAGAGTACGTCGCATGCGTTGCGGTCCTTTCGTCGGGTTGAAAAAAAGCCCGGATCGCTCCGGGCTTCTACACAGGTAAAGCCGAGCTTCAGTCCTGCTTCACGCAGTCCACGAAGTAGCCCAGCTTCCCATCCACCTCACGCTTGACCAGCCCGTGCACATCGGTCTCGAAGCCCGGGAAGCGCTCGTTGAAGTCGCGCGCGAAGCGCAGGTAGTCGACGATGGTCTTGTTGAAGCGCTCGCCCGGGATCAGCAGCGGGATGCCCGGCGGGTAAGGCGTCAGCAGGATCGCCGTGATGCGGCCTTCCAGCTCTTCGATCGACACGCGCTCGATCTCGCGGTGCGCCATCTTGGCGAAGGCGTCCGACGGCTTCATCGCCGGGATCATGTCCGACAAATACATCTCGGTGGTCAGGCGTGCGACGTCGCGCGACTTGTAGAAGTCGTGGATGGTCTGGCACAGGTCGCGCAGGCCCCAGGATTCGTAGCGCGGGTTGGCCGCGCAGAATTCCGGCATGATGCGCCACATCGGCTGGTTGCGGTCGTAGTCGTCCTTGAACTGCTGCAGCGCGGTGACCAGCGTGTTCCAGCGGCCCTTGGTGATGCCGATCGTGAACAGGATGAAGAAGGAATACAGGCCGCACTTCTCGATGATGACGCCGTGCTCGGCCAGGTATTTGGTCACGATCGAAGCCGGGATGCCGGAGTCGTCGAAGGTGCCGTCCAGCGCCAGGCCCGGGGTCACGACGGTCGCCTTGATCGGGTCCAGCATGTTGAAGCCTTCGGCCAGCTTGCCGAAACCGTGCCAGGTGTGGTCGGCGTGGATCATCCAGTCTTCCTGGGTGCCGATGCCTTCTTCGCTGGTGACCTGCGGGCCCCAGACCTTGAACCACCAGTCGTCGCCGATTTCTTCGTCGACCTTCTGCATCGCGCGGCGGAAGTCCAGCGATTCGTAGATCGATTCCTCGACCAGGGCGGTGCCGCCCGGCGCTTCCATCATCGCCGCGGCGACGTCGCACGAGGCGATGATCGAGTACTGGGGCGAGGTCGAGGTGTGCATCAGGTAGGCCTCGTTGAAGGCGTCCTGGTCCAGCTTGACGGTTTCCGATTCGCGCACCAGCACCTGCGATGCCTGCGACAGGCCGGCCAGCAGCTTGTGCGTGGACTGGGTCGAGAAGATCATCGATTCCTTGGCGCGCGGGCGGTCGCGGCCGATCGCGTGCATGTTCTTGTAGAAGTCGTGGAAGGTCGCATGCGGGATCCAGGCTTCGTCGAAGTGCAGGGTGTCGATCTTCCCGTCCAACATTTCGCGCAGGGTCTCGACGTTGTACACCACGCCGTCGTAGGTCGACTGCGTGATGGTGAGAATACGCGGTTTCTTGTTCTTGGCTTCGCGGGCGAACGGGTTGGCTTCGATCTTGCGGGCGATCGATTCGGGCGTGAACTCTTCGAGCGGGATCGGGCCGATGATGCCGAGGTTGTTCCGGGTCGGCATCAGGAAAACCGGGATCGCGCCGCACATGATGATCGAGTGCAGGATCGACTTGTGGCAGTTACGGTCGACCACGACGATGTCGCCCGGCGCCACGGTCGAGTGCCAGACCATCTTGTTCGAGGTCGAGGTGCCGTTGGTGACGAAGTAGCAGTGGTCGGCGTTGTAGATGCGCGCGGCGTTGCGCTCGGACTTGGCCACCGGGCCGGTGTGGTCGAGCAGCTGGCCGAGTTCTTCGACGGCGTTGCAGACGTCGGCGCGCAGCATGTTCTCGCCAAAGAACTGGTGGAACATCTGGCCGATCGGACTCTTCAAAAAGGCGACGCCGCCGGAGTGGCCCGGGCAGTGCCAGGAGTACGAGCCGTCGTTGGCGTAGTTGACCAGCGCGCGGAAGAAGGGCGGCGCCAGGCTGTCGAGGTAGGCCTTGGCTTCGCGGATGATGTGGCGCGCGACGAATTCCGGCGTGTCCTCGAACATGTGGATGAAGCCGTGCAGCTCCTTCAGGATGTCGTTCGGGATGTGGCGGCTGGTGCGGGTCTCGCCGTAGATGTAGATCGGGATGTCCGAGTTCTTGTGGCGGATCTCCTGCACGAAGGCGCGCAGCGCGGCGAGCGCGAAGTTGGTCTCTTCGAGCGTCCCGCCGCCGAATTCCTCGTCGTCGATCGACAGCACGAAGGCCGAAGCGCGCGACTGCTGCTGGGCGAACTGGGACAGGTCGCCGTAGCTGGTCAGGCCGAGCACTTCCATGCCTTCTTTTTCCATCGCGGCGGCCAGCGCGCGAATGCCGAGGCCCGAGGTGTTCTCGGAACGGAAGTCCTCGTCAATGATGACGATGGGGAATCGAAATTTCATGGACAGCTCCAAAGCGAAGCGCCGTGCACCCCATCTCCCTCAAGCGGGTGATGGCCGGGCACGGCACCGTAAAAAAAATAGAAGCGGATTTTCGCAGAATTTCCGCAAGTCGGCGCAAATTTTTTATCAGCATAGCCAGACTCAGCCGATGACGGCGCGTTGTTGCTCTCATAGCAATGCTAAAATGGCATGATCCCCTTCAACGGAGCCGCCATGCAGCCAGTACGCGTCACATTCGAGAGCAGGATTCCCCGGTCGGCCGCCGAACTCTGGCGCTGGAGCACCTCGGCGCGCGGGGTGCAGGCGGAGATGGCGCCGCTGTTGAAGATGACCTTCCCCAATGGGATGCAGCGCATTCCGCAAGACCAGGAGAGCCTCGGCAGGCCGCTGGGGAATTGCCGCTTCCTGCTGTTCGGGCTGGTGCCGGTCGACTTGTCGCGCCTGACCTTCATCGAGATGGAACCGGGCCGGCGCTTCGTCGAGCAGTCGCCGCTGCTGTCGATGAAGCTGTGGCGGCACGAGCGCGTGATCGAGCCCTGCGGCGATGGCAGCGGCGCGCGCGTGGTCGATACGCTCGAGTTCACGCCGCGCATGGCGCGCGGCATCGTGGCCTGGTTCGTATCGCGCTTCTTTGCGCACCGCCATGCGATGCTGCGGCGGCAGTTCAGGGAGCGTAGGTCAGTGGCCCGCGCCGCCAGCAGCGAACAGCGCGCCGATCGGATCCACATGCAGCCACGCGAAAGCACCTAGCGCGAAACCGACCACCGCCACCACATAGGTCGCGCTCAGCAGCCAGCGGCGGCGCGTCAGCAGCGTGATCGCCGCCAGCGAGATCGCGATCTGTTCGGCGGTGGTGGCGAGCGCCCACTGGTGGTGGGTGTGCATCGCCTTTTCCGACTTGTGGTTCCACTCGTCGGATTGCGCCTCGAACTTCTCGGCTTCCTTCTTGATGCCGGCCTTTTCGCCTTCGTAGCGGGCGACGTCGGCTTTGTACTTGGCCTGCGCCTCCGGGGACATGCCGGGCAGGGCAGCCGCCAGTTCGGCCAGGTTCTGCTTGCTCGACTTGGCCTGGTAGTAGTTCCAGGAATTGGCCGCCGTGGTCTTGGCGATCGCCGCGTTGTTCTTGAAGAGGGCCGCGTCGTTCTGGGTCGCGCCGCCCAGGTAGCCGAACAGCGCGCCGACGGTGGCCAGCACCGCGGTCATGACGGCGATGCGGTTGGAGAAGTTGTCGCCGCCATGGGCGACGTGTTCGACCGCGTGATCGTGCGGTCCGTGTACGTGAAAACCGTGTCCGGACATACTGTTTACTCAGTTATTCGTTGCGTTCGTAGGTGACGAAGGAAAAGGCCACGCCATCGCTGGACGTGTGTTCTTCGCGCGCCGTGACGGTCCACACCGCCGGATCGATCTCGGGGAAGAAGGTATCGCAGCGGTAGGCCGCATCGATGTGGGTGACGATCATGCGGTCTGCCAGCGGCAGGGCCTCGTGGAAGATCTGCGCGCCGCCGATGATGCTGGACCGTCCGCCGGCCAGCGCGATCGCTTCCTCCAGCGAGCCGGCCACTTCGACACCCTCGTGCGACCAGTCGCGGTTGCGGGTCACGACGATGTTGCGGCGCTTGGGCAGCGGGCGGCCGATCGAGTCGAAGGTCTTGCGGCCCATGATGATCGGGCGTTCGAGCGTCACGCGCTTGAAGTGGGCGAGGTCTTCGGGCAGGTGCCAGGGCAGCTGGTTGTCGACGCCGATGCCGCGCTGGGCGTCCATCGCGACGACCAAGGTAATCTGCTTGTTCATGTCTTAGACCGCCACAGGCGCCTTGATGGCCGGATGCGGATCGTAGCCGACCACTTCGAAGTCTTCGAATTTGTAGTCGAACAGCGAGTCCGGCTTGCGTTTGATGACCAGCTTGGGCAGCGGGCGCTCGTCGCGCGAGAGCTGCAGCTCGACCTGCTCCAGGTGGTTCGAATACAGGTGGCAGTCGCCGCCGGTCCAGATGAAATCGCCGACTTCGAGACCCGCCTGCTGGGCCACCATGTGGGTCAGCAGCGCATACGAGGCGATGTTGAAGGGCACGCCCAGGAAGATGTCGGCGCTGCGCTGGTAGAGCTGGCAGGACAGCTTGCCGTCGGCCACGTAGAACTGGAAGAAGGCGTGGCAGGGCGGCAGTTTCATCTGCGGCACGTCGGCCACGTTCCAGGCCGAGACGATCATCCGGCGCGAGTCCGGATTGTTCCTGATCTGGTCGAGCACCTGGCTGATCTGGTCGATGTGCGTGCCGCCAGGTGTCGGCCAGCTGCGCCACTGGTAGCCGTAGATCGGTCCCAATTCGCCGTTCGCATCGGCCCACTCGTCCCAGATCGAGACGCCGTTTTCCTTCAGGTAGGCGATGTTGGTGGAACCTGCCAGGAACCAGATCAGTTCATGGATGATCGACTTCAGGTGGACCTTCTTGGTGGTCACCAGTGGGAAGCCGTCCTGCAGGTTGAAGCGCATCTGGTAGCCGAACACGGAACGCGTGCCGGTGCCGGTACGGTCGGTCTTGACCGCGCCATGGTCGCGGACGTGGCGCATCAGGTCTGAATATTGGCGCATCGGGGTGTAAAGCTGGAGTAACAAAAGGGCATTTTACCCGATCAGTGAAAAGCCTCCACCGTATCGCTCGAGCGCTCGACAAAATCTTGGAGCGGCGCTTGGCGATGACCGTTGCGTGAAGCTGCGGCTTGCCGGCGCCGCCAGTGAGCCGTCGGCTCGAGCGGCTGGTCGGGCTTGCTCAGCCCGGCAGCTTTGCCGCGAGAACGTCGACCTTTTCGATCGACGGCGGCTGGGCGAACAAGTCACCCGCTTTTTCCATCAGCGCGGCGGCGACCTTGCCGGAAAGATGGGCTTGCCGCCCGGCTTCATCGGGAAACGCGTCAAAGATGCCGAAGGTGGACGGCCCCAAGCGGATGCCGAACCAGGCTGTCGTAGCCGGTTCTGCCTGAACGAGGGGAAGACCGCTTAACAGAAAGTCTTCCACGTCTTTTTCCTTACCGGGCTTGGCTTCCAGACGAACGAACAACGCGAGTTTGACCATGACATATCTCCTATTGTTGAACAGATCTCACTTCATTCACTTTCCCCGCCACGCTTCACGTGGCCGAACCAGTCTACCAGCGAAGGACCGACACCGGCCTGGAGCACGCGCTTCGCGTTGGTAACGAACGTCGGCACATTTGCATTCACGGTACTGTATGTCCTTACTGCGATCTGCGGAGACTGGCGCACGCAGCGTTTTCACTTGTCGGTTAATTCACAACGGAGGACGTGATGAATGGACGCAAGAAACTAGCTGGGCAGCGCATTGCCGTGCTGGCGACGGACGGCTTCGAACAGGTCGAATTGAGCGTGCCTGTCACGGCGCTCAAGGCGGCAGGGGCGCAAGTGGACATCGTCTCGCTGCACGGCGGCAGCATCCGCGGCGTCAACCTGAACAAGCCCGCAAGGCGGGTCGACGTCGACAGGACGATCGACGAGGTGAGTGCGCACGATTACGACGGGCTCCTGATTCCCGGCGGCTTCATCAACCCCGATTTGCTGCGCCAGTCCGCCAAGGCACGCGACCTGGTGCGCGACTTCGACGACCAGCGCAAGCCGATCGCGACCCTGTGCCACGGCCCATGGCTGCTTGCCTCGACCGGACTCGCGGAAGGGCGCTCGCTCACCTCGTGGCCCGGCGTGCGCGACGACATGGTCAACGCGGGGGCCACATGGCTCGACCAGGAAGTCGTGCGCGACGAGAGCTGGCTGACCAGCCGCGGTCCGCAGGACATGGTGCCCTTCGTGCGCGAGATGATCCAGCTGTATGCCGGCGGCCCGGCCAGCAACGGCGCGCTGCGGCGTCGCAGTTCGGATCCGCAGCGCGAGCGTCCCGCGCCCTGGGCGACCGCCGCCATGCGGCTGATGCCCAAGACGTCGATGGGCACCGTGCTCGGGATCGCGCTGATCGGCGGTGGGCTGCTCGCGGCGAGCCGGGCCGGCGGTCGGATGGGGCAGCGCGGGATGGGATCGCGCTGAGGTGCTGGCTGGGCGGCAGCGTCAAGGCTGCCGCTGTCGAGCTGCCTGAACTGGCGTTATCGATTGCGGTTGTTCGGCTAAGGCGCAACCGACCCGAAGCGGACGTTCTGCGACCGAAGACAATCCAAGTGTCCTGTCAGCTAGACACAGTCCCGGCCTTGCGCACGAGTTCAAACTCGTGAGGCAGCATGTAGAGCCCGCCATGTCCCCTCAGCCCCGGTTTAATCTCCCAGCTAATCGAAACACTGGCTTTACCTTGTTCCGGGAAGTCGTCAATTGGATACTCCTGATTGAGCATCTTCTGGATATGAACCAGTTCGTCATCCGGTACCACGACCAGGAACTCCTGACATATCTCGACAACGCGAACGACGTCACCGAGTTCCACGGTGTTCCCGTGTCTATCCTTCATGTTTATTGCGTCCTAATGTAATGAATCGTCCTGTGGCGACCGACTGCTCTTGGCCCCGAAGCGGACCTTCTGCTTAGGCAACTACAAATCAGGGATGACGAAGCACCGCAGGTCGATCTTCGCAATTCATCAGCATCACGTACTTACCCTCGATTTTCCCTACCAAGGAAATTGGTACAGAAGTAGCGCCACCGTCGAGTGAAATGCGTACCTCCATATCTTGATTCTCGAACGTCTCGAGCTCTTTGATAAGGGCAGCGATGGTTTTGCCACGCCTGGCCCATGCGGAAGAGGACATGAAAACTCCTAGCAAAAAATTATTGCGGCGGTAGACGAGGGAGTCCGCTCCTGGCCGATCTCGGAACTTCGCACGTGTCACGATTCCGCGGTTACTCACATGCCGACTTCAGTAAACTGCCAAATTCCTTTCTAAGCAGCGCCAGCTTCGGGTCGATGTAGGCGGTGCAAAACGGGCCGCCGGCATTCTTTTCAGAATAACGCTGAAAGCGCTCATCCGATGCTTTGAAAGTTCGAAAGGGCAGGATTCGGGTAACAAGAGGCGCATCGAATCCAGGCCCGAGTTCTATCAGAATGCGCCGCGCAGCCTCGGCCTGGACCTCGTCCATTACATAAACTGCGCTGCGGTACTTGGGACGCATGGCGTGGTTCGACGTGCTCGAATGCGTCCGCAAATGGATCTCGATCAAGGACTCAAGCGCGATTGTGTCTGGTTGAAAGGTGAGCAGCACGGCTTCGGAGAAATTGTCGTCGGGCGCGTCGGCACGGATGAACCCCTGCTCCACGCGGATAACGCCGCGAAGCGCAGCAAACACGGCTTCCGTGCACCAATGGCAGCCTCCACCAAGGCCGATTCTCTGCATATCGGCATGGGTGCTATCAATCACCGCGCTGCACCTCCCTCGCCAACAGCGCCGCCACTTCACGCACCCGCCCATCCGGCGTATCGAGCAGATTATCGCCCACATACAGCTCGAAGTACGACGACTCCGGCAACACCCCATGATTGATGCGATGGAAAATCCACACCCCGTGTTCCGCCGCCAGCTTGCGCCGGATCTCCAGCGCGCGGTCACGGCCTACCGGCAGGTGCACATGAAGCATGTTGGCCTGCGGCGCCGCAGGATTCAGCTTGAGGATCGGATGCGCGCGCAGCACCTCGTACAAAAACTGCGTGCGGCGGAACAGCGCCGGCATGCTGGCCAGCCGCGCGTCGAACTGCATCGCAGCCGCAACCACATAAGGCGACTGGTGCACGAGTTTGCCGCCCTGGCGCGCGAACCACTTCGCTGCCCGCGCCACGAAGTCGCGCTTCCCGAGCAGCATGGCGCCGCCCAGGCCGCCGATGCCTTTATATAGCGAGACGTAGACCGAATCGAAGCCCGCCGCGATCTCGGCCAGTGGGCGGCCGTAACCCGCCGCCGCTTCCCACAGGCGCGCGCCGTCCATGTGCAGGTGGATGTTCTGTTCCTTGCAGTGCGCCTTGATCGCCTGCAGCTCGTCCCAGCTCGAGAGCTGGCCGCCGATCTCGCGCATCGGGATTTCGAGGCCGACGGCCGCCAGCCGGTCCGGGATGGCGGTGATGTCGGCGGCCGTCCAGGGACGGTGGCGGTCGCCCACCGACAGGGCATCGAAGTGGTCGAACAGCTGGTAGTTCGAATTCTCGTGCACGAAGATGTGCGAGGTCGGATGCAGGGCCACCGGCGCCTGGCCTCGCTCCTGCGCGGCAAGGCGCAGCGCGGTCACCTGGGTCATGGTGCCGGAAATGCAGAACACGGCCGCTTCGAAGCCGAGCAGGTCGGCCACTTTGCGCTCGAAATCCTGGATCAGCGGGCCTTCGCCGTAGACGTCGTGGCTGATGCCGTTGGTCTCGCACCAGGCGGCCATGGCGGAAAACGTCTCGGCCGGGCGGCGCGGACGGTGGCCGGGGAGGATGGTGGTGCAGCGGGCAAGCAGTTCGGTGTCGCTCAAGGAAAACTCCAGTGGCAGAAGCTAAGTGACCGCCACTGTACACCGAACTGCCGGGACCGTGAATCAGTAGCGCGGCAGGGCCTGACGGCGCGTGGCATCAAAGGCAGGCGATGCCTCGTCGAGCTTGAACAGGCGCACCGCGCGCGCCAGCTGTTCGGCCTGTTCCTGCATGGCCTGGGCGGCGGCGCTGGCTTCTTCGACCAGGGCGGCGTTATGCTGGGTGACCTGGTCCATTTCGCCGATGGCCTGGTTGATGTTCTCGATGCCGCCGGTCTGCTCCTGGCTGGCGCTGCTGATGCGGCCCATGATGCCGGTGACCTGCTCGGCGCTGCTGAGCACTTCGGCCATCGTGGTGCCGGCTTCCTGCACCAGGCGGCTGCCGGCGTCGACCTCGGCGCCCGAGGCCTGGATCAGGGCCTTGATCTCCTTGGCCGCCGCGGCCGAGCGCTGCGCCAGGTTGCGCACTTCGGAGGCGACGACTGCGAAGCCGCGGCCCTGTTCGCCGGCGCGCGCGGCTTCGACCGCGGCGTTCAGCGCCAGGATGTTGGTCTGGAACGCGATGCCGTCGATGACGCCGATGATGTCGGTGATACGGCCCGACGAGGCCTTGATCGCTTCCATGCGCTCGATCACCTGGCTGACCATGCGGCCGCCTTCCTGGGCCACCATCGAGGTGTTGACGGCGAGCTGGTTGGCCTGGTGGGCGTCGCCGGCGTTGCGGCGCACGGTCTCGGTCAGGCCCTGCATCGAGTGGGCGGTGACGGCCAGGGTCGCGGCCTGCTGCTCGGTGCGTGCGGACAGGTCGAGGTTGCCGGAGGAGATTTCGCTGGAGGCGTTGACGATCTGCTCGGCGCCTGCGCGCACTTGGCCGACGACGTTCGACAGGCCCATGCCGATCTCGTTCATGGCGGCGGCCAGGCGGCCGATCTCGTCGCGGCGGCCGCTGTCCAGCGCGACGGTGAGGTCGCCCTGGGCCATGCGCACGGCGGCGTCGCGCGCTTCGGCCAGCGGGCGGGTCACGGTGCGCTTCATGACGGCGTGCAGGATCGCGGCGAAGATGCCGAGCGCAAGCAGGCCGCTGAGGATGGCGCGGTTGCGCAGCTGGACGGCTGCGCGGACGATCTCGTCCTCGTAGGTGCCGCCGGCGATCAGCCAGTTCCAGTCCTTGAACAGGGTGTAGGCGACGATGCGCTTGCGCGGTTCGGTATCGTCGGCGCCTTTCCAGATGTAGTCGATCAGGCCTTCCTTCGACGCCAGCATCTCGCGCACGAATTCGCGGCCGTTCTGGTCGCGGTTGCCGATGATGTTCTTGCCTTCGTTGTTGGGGTGGACGATCAGCTCGCCGTAATTCTTGCCGGGCGCCGCGTTCAGCACATAGTAGTAGCCGCTGTCGCCGACCTTCATGCTGCGGATGCGTTCCTTCAGCTGGGCGAGGTCGGCGCTGATGTCGACGCCGACGTAGAGCACGCCGATCACCTTGCCCGCAGCGTCGCGCACCGGCTCGTAGTCGGTGATGGTCTGCTTGCCGAACAGGGTCACCAGGCCGACGTAGGGTTTGCCGGCTTTCAGCTGGGCGTAGGCCGGGCTGGTGTGGTCGAGGATGGTGCCGACCGCGCGGTCGCCGTTTTCCTTGCGTACCGAGGTCGTGATGCGCACGAAGTCGTCGCCGTTGGCCGCGAAGATGGTGGCGTTGCCGCCGGTGGTGCGGGTGAATTGGTCGGGCATGCTGAAGTCGAGGTTCAGCGGCTTGCCGTCGTGGAGCAGGGTCGGGACCTGCTTGCCGGCCACCTCGACGGTGTTCGCGGTGTCGAGCTTGAACTCGCCCGCCAGGCTGGCGGCAAAGATCTTGCCGAAGCTGACCGCCTCGCTGGACACCGCCTTGTCGAACATCTCGACGGTGGCGGTGACGCTGCGCAGTTCACCCTTGATACTGGCGGCAGCGCGTTCCTCCAGCAGCGTCGAGGTGGTCCAGCTGATGCCGGTGACGAGGACGGCAAGGATCAGGCCGACGAGGGCGAAGGTGAAGACGGTGATCTTCGAGCCGACCGACCAGGTGGACACATCGAGCGAGGGCTTGTTCATGAAATCCGGGTATGCAATGAGAATTTCCCAATGATACGGGAGGTATCCATGGGGAAACTACATTTGGGCCCTTATTCCGATGTATTCACGCAACAAATTGTTATGCTGGCATGCGTTTTTGTTATGCGGCTTGGACGTTGTGGAACTGCAGTGCCGCCAGGTTGGCATAAATGCCGCCGAGCGCCACCAGCGAGGCGTGGGTCCCGGTCTCGACGATGCGACCGTCTTCCATGACGATGATGCGGTCGGCGCGCTGAACGGTCGCCAGGCGGTGCGCGATGATCAGGGTGGTGCGGCCGACCATCGCCGCTTCCAGCGCGCTCTGCACCAGGCGCTCGCTCTCCGCGTCCAGCGCGCTGGTGGCTTCGTCCAGCAGCAGGAGCGGCGGATTCTTCAGCAGCGCGCGGGCAATCGCGATGCGCTGGCGCTGCCCGCCCGACAGGCGCACGCCGCGCTCGCCCAGGTAAGAGGCATAGCCCTGCGGCAGGCGCTCGATGAATTCGTGGGCGGCCGCCATCCTGGCCGCGGCAATCACTTCGGCGTCGCTGGCCTCCGGGCGGCCGTAGCGGATGTTCTCCATGGCGTCGGCCGAAAAGATGACCGTATCCTGGGGCACGATGCCGATCGCGCTGCGCAGCACCTGCAAGTCGAGGTCGCGGATGTCGGTGCCGTCCAGCAGGATGCCGCCCGACTGCGGATCGTAGAAACGCAGCAGCAGCTGGAACAGCGTGGTCTTGCCGGCGCCAGAAGGGCCGACCACGGCGACGGTTTCGCCGGGTTTGATGTGCAGGTTCAGGTGCGACAGGGCCGCATGGTCCGGGCGCGAGGGATAGGAGAAGCCGACGTCGGCCAGCTGCAGCGCGGCGCCGCCGGCATGGCGCGGCGGCAGGGGCTTCGGATGCAGCGGGCTGACGATGGTCGAGCGCAGCGCCAGCAGTTCGAGCAGGCGCTCGGCGGCGCCGGCTGCGCGCTGGGCCTCGCCCATCACCTCGGACAGGGCGCCCACGGCGCCGGAAACGATCGAGGCATACAGGATGAACTGGCCCAGGTCGCCGCCGGTCATGGTCCCGGCCAGCACCGCGTGCGCGCCCAGCCACAGCACGAACACGATGGCGCCGAACACCAGCACGATGGCCAGCATGGTGAGGATGGAGCGCGCGCGGATGCGCCGCATCGCGGTCTGGAAGGCCTGTTCGACCGAGGCGCCGAAGCGCCGGGCTTCACGTTGCTCGCCGGTGAAGGACTGCACGGTGGGCATAGCATTGAGGATCTCGCCGGCCAGCGCGGAAGCGTCGGCGATGCGGTCCTGCGAGTCGCGCGAGAGCGTGCGTACGCGGCGGCCGAACAGCACGATGGGCACCACGACCAGTACCAGCAGGCCGAGGATGATGGAGGTCAGCTTGGCGCTGGTCACGAACAGCATCGCCAGGCCGCCGATGAAGAGCAGGGTATTGCGCAGCGCCAGCGAGATGCTGGTGCCGACCACGCTCTGGATCAGGGTGGTGTCGGTGGTCAGGCGCGACAGCACCTCGCCGCTGCGGGTGGTCTCGAAGAACTCCGGGCTTTGCTGCACGACGTGCGAATACACGGCGCTGCGGATGTCGGCGGTGACGCGCTCGCCCAGCCAGGACACGATGTAGAAGCGCGCGGCGGTGGCCACGCCCAGCACCGCCGCCACGCCGAACAGGGCGAGGAAGGTGGCGTTGACGTTCTCGATGCTGCGCCCGCCCGCCGCGGCGCCGAAGCCGTGGTCGATCATCTGCTTGAAGGCATAGGGGATGGCCAGGGTGGCGCCGGCGGCGACCAGCAGGGCGATCCCGGCCAGCACGAACTGGCGGCGGTAGGGCTTCAGGAAGGGAATCAGGCCGGACAGGGCCTTGAAAGTGCTCTGGCGGCGTACGCTTGCTTCGTTACTCATCTGTCTTTCGTTCTTCTTGTCGTGTCGTTCAAAGTCCGACGATTATAGATGCAGCGGGTCGACGTAGCCGGTCAGCTCGAGGTAGCCGCGGCCCACCTGCCTGCCGTCGCGCTCGACCCTTACCGCGCCTTCCCAGTACACCGCACCGGTCGAGCGCCGCGACTCGAGTTCCTGGTCGGGCTGCAGGGGCTTGAGCTGCCAGCGCTCGCCGCCGGTCGCGATCGTGGTTGCCACCGGATAGCGGGCGCCGGTGCGCGGCGAGCGCCACAGCGTCTGCGGCGTGAAGCTTATCTGTTCCGGCGCATACTGGGTAACCCGGCCGCCGGCATCGCGCAGGGTGGCGTGGGCCCAGAGCTTGGCCCCGTCCTTGCTGCGGATCTGGAAGGCCATCAGGGCGCCGCCGCCATCGAGGTTGATGCCGGCCCAGTCCCAGCCGGCGGCGTTCGTCTCCAGCACTTGGCTAGACCATTCGTGATCCAGCCATGCGCTGCCCTTGACCTGGACGGCCTTGCCGGCGCGGGTGACGGTGCCAAGCACGCGCAGCTGCGGCTCGCTGTAGTAATAGCTGGCATGTTCCGGCTTGGGTCCCTTGCGCGAGAAGCCGGCTTCGCCCTGCAGCAGCAGGGGCTGGGTCGGCGCCAACTGCAGTTCGAAGGCCAGTTCGGCGCCGCGGACCTTGATCTGGTAGCGGCCGTCCGCGTCGCGCTGCATGGCCCAGTCCTCGAGCTTGACGTCGGTGGTGCCGGTCTTGGCCCAGGCCAGGCCGAAGCCCTCGCGCGCGCTGCGCTGGTCGTGCAGTAAATGGCCGGTGGCCGGATCGGACAGCGCGGCGTGGCCGATGATCAGCTGCTTGGGCGCGAAGGCGCTGGGGTTGCCCGGATCGTGCTCGGTACGGCTGCGGAAGAAGGTGACCTGGAAGCCGAGCGGCTTGCCATCCGGCGTCTCCAGCCAGCCGGTCACGTACCACCATTCCGTGCGGTGTTCCGGGTGGGCGCCGAAGTCCTGCGGGAAGACCAGGGTGCGGCCGGGCGTGACGGGCGCAAACTGCGGCGGGCCGGCCATCGCGGCGCCCGCAAGTAGCATCAATAAGAGAAACAGGCGGCGCAGCATCACCAGTCCTCCCGCACCGCGCGTACCGGTCCGCCCGACAGCGCATAGCGGCCCGAGATCAGGGCCGTGGCCACCGACGCGCCGACCAGCACCGCCGCCACGCTGCCCAGCAGCGGCCAGGGCAGGTGCAGCTGCATGGTCCAGTGGAAAGATTGCGGATTGACGACGTAGACCAGGATCAGGCTGATGAGCAGGCCCAGCGCAAAGCCGGTCGCCACGCCCAGCACGGTCAGCGAACCGCCCTCCAAAGCCAGGATGCGCAGTACCTGGCCGCGCGACACGCCGACGTGGCGCAGCATGCCGAACTCGCGCGCCCGGGCCAGGGTCTGGGCCGAGAAGGTGGCGGCCACGCCCGAGAGGCCGATGGCGATCGCGATCGCTTCCAGCAAATAGGTGACGGCGAAGCTGCGGTCGAAGATCCTGAGGCTGGCGGCGCGGATCTCGCCGGGGCTGGCCAGCTGCAGGGTTGCGCCGAAGGGCAGGGCGCGCAGGCGCGCGGCGACCGCATCGACCGGCACGCCCTTGGCGGCCCACAGCGCGGCATCGGTGACGGTGGCGTCCCCTGTCAGGCGGCGGTAGTCGGCAAGACGCACCACCACCGAGCCGGACTGGTTCGCATAATCGCGCCAGACCCCGGCCACGAAAAAGCCCTGTTTGCGCCCGCCCAGCGGCAGCTCGAGGCGCTGGCCGGTGTGCACGCCGTACAGGTCGGTCATCGCTTCGGATACCCAGACCGGCAGCTCGCCCGCGGGCGCCGGCGTATTCGTGCCGACCAGAGCCAGCAGCCGCCCTGGATCGGCGGCGTCGATGTCGCGCGCGATCAGGGTGATGGCGGGACGCGCCGGGTCCAGCGTCAGCGGCCGGGTGCGCAGGAAGGCGGATTGCGACACGCCCGGCAGCGACGAAATTGCAGCCTGTTCGCGGTCGCCTAGGCCGCCCGTGTTGCCGCCGCTTGCGGTGCGCACATATAGGTCGGCCGGCAGGATGTGCAGGATCCAGTCGTCGACCGAGACGCGGAAGCTGGCCACCATGATGCCCATTGCGACCATCAGGCTGAAACTGGCCAGCACGCCGCCCAGTGCGATCGAGGCCTGGCCGGGTGCGTTCGCCAGACGCGCCAGCGCCAGGTTCAGCACCGGCGATTGCGCGGCGCTCGGCCGGCGCAGCTGCAGACGGTTCAACAGCCGGAAGCTGCTGGCCGCCAGGCGCGGCATCAGGCCGATTCCGCCGATCAGCAGCAGGGCGACGGCAAAGTAGCCGAAGAGCGGCAGCTCGAATACCGGCGGCGCAAACGCGCAGGCGGCAGCGAGAACCAGGCAAAGAAGCGAAGGCCAGACGCGGGACAGGCGCTCCAGCGCGGTTTCGTCGTTGCCGGACTTGAGCGCGACGGCGGGGCGGGCGCGCGCCGCTTCCCAGGCCGGCGCCGCGCAGCCCAGCAGGGCCACGCCCAGGCCGAGCAGGAAGAACACGGCCGCCGCCACCGGGGTGAACACGACGGTGGGCTTCACGCCCGGGAAGTAGCCGGCGCCGAGGTCGCCGCCGAAGAAGGCCAGCGCGGCCGCCGCCAGTCCGTAACCTGCGGCGATGCCGAGCAGGGCCCCGATCACGCCCAGGCTCGCGCCTTCGACCAGCACCTGGCGCAGCAAAGCGCGGCGCGGCAGGCCGAGCACGCGCAGCAGCGCGAACTGGCTGCGCCGGCGCAGCACCGACAAGGCCTGGGTCGAGAACACCAGGAAGGCGCCGGTGAACAGCGCCACCAGCGCCAGCACCGTCAGGTTGACGCGGTAGGCGCGGCTCAGGTTGTTGTTGCGGCTCTCCTGGTTGGCGTCGTTCGGCGCCGCCACCGTGAATCGGCCCGGGAAGTCCTTTTCCAGCTCGGCCGCCAGGGCGCGCTCGAAGGCGGCGCGGTCGACGCCGTCGCGCAATTTGAGATCCACGCGCGACAGCTTGCCCAGCTGCTTGAAGCGCCACTGCAGGGCGCCGATGTCCATCACGGCCAGGCGCTGGCCGCTGCGCGCGCGCAGGATGGGGCCGGCCACGCGCAGCGGCACGTCTTCGGTGCCGGCGCGCAGCCTCAAGACTGCGCCGGCGCGCACGCCCAGCCAGGCCTGGGCCGCCGGCGACAGGAAGATGGTGTCGTCGGCCAGCACATCAGCAGCGCGGCCGTTTTGCGGCACCCCGCTCAGGTCGGGCGAAATGGCGCCGGCGCGCAGCGCGTCCAGGCCGACGATCTTCAGCGAGCCGGGCCTGCCGGCCAGTGCGGCGTCGACTTCGAGCACCGGCGAAGCCAGCGCCACGCCCTCGTGCGTGGCCAGGCGCGGATAGACGCGCTCGTCGAACTGGGCTTCCCTCCCGGCCACCTGCAGATCGGCCTGGCCGGCCAGGCTCTGGATCGCCGCGGAGAATTCGTTGAAGGCGGCGGCATTGATCAGGTGGATGGCAAAGCCCATCGCCACGCCGACCGCGATCGCGACCACGGCCAGCAGGGCGCGCATCGGGTGCGCGCGCCACTCGCCGAACAGCAGCCAGCGCGAGAGCAGCCTCAGGCCGGACATTCCACCGCCAGGGCCTCAAGCTGGCGCCTCGCCTTGAGGCGCGCCGCCTCGTGCTTCGGACCGTGTACCGTGCGCGCCAGGTCTTCCTCGGCCCACTTGCGGCGCAGGCGCAGCTTGTCGCATTTCTGGCGCTTGGCCTGCGCGGTCTTCGCCTGCCTGGCTTCGGCTTTCGCTTCCTGCTCGGCGGCCTTTTCGCGGGCGATGCGGGCCTTTTCCAGCGCGTGCAGGGTGCGGGCGTCGCCGCCCTGCGGGCCCATCGTATCGGCGGGCGAGATGCCTACCGGCGGCGGGGGCAGAGGCTTCGAGGCGCCGCCTGCGCAGGGCCGGTCGCTGTAGCTGGTCTTGCCGCCCTCGCTGCATTTGTACACGGACTGGGCATGTACGGTGGTGGCGAGCAGGCTGGCGGCAAGGAAGAGGAATAGGCGGGTCACAAGCGTCTCCTGGTCAAAGAATTTTGCCAGGGTTCATAATGCCCAGCGGGTCGAGCGCGGCCTTGATGGCACGCATCAGGTCCAGTTCCACCTGCGCCTTGTAGCGCGGCAGCTCGTCGCGCTTGAGGGCGCCGATGCCGTGTTCGGCGGAAATCGAACCCCCGAAGGCCGCCACGCTGTCGTGCACGATGCGGTTGATGTCGCCCTGGTAGGCCAGGAAGGCTTCATGCGGCGTGCCCGCAGGCGGCGCGATGTTGTAGTGCAGGTTGCCGTCGCCGAGGTGGCCGAAGCAGACCACCTGCACGCCTGGCCAGGCCTGGGCCAGCAGCGCATCTGTCTTTTCGACGAAGTCGGCGATACGCGAGATCGGCACCGAGATGTCGTGCTTGATGTTCTTGCCGTCCGCGGCCTGGGCCAGCGGGATATGCTCGCGGATCGCCCACAGCGCGCGCGACTGCGCGATCGAGGTCGCGACCACTGCGTCCTGGGCCAGGCCCGCTTCCAGCGCGCTCTCGATGGTCCGTTCCAGCAGGCCCACCGCATGCTGCTCGGATTCGTGGCTGGACAGTTCCAGCAGCGCATACTGGGGATGCGTGCCCGGGAAGGGCTGCGGCAGGTCCGGGAAGTGCTTGCCGACCAGGCGCATGCAGACGTCGCTCATCAGCTCGTAGCCGGTCAGGGTCGGGCCGGCGGTGTCCTGGGCCAGCTGCAGCAGCCCGAGGGCATCGCGGCAGCTGTTCAGCGCCACCAGGGCCGTGATGCCGGCCTTCGGCTGCGGGAAGAGTTTCAATACGGCGCCGGTGATGATGCCCAGCGTGCCCTCGGCGCCGATGTAGAGGTCGCGCAGGTCGTAGCCGGTATTGTCCTTGCGCAGGCCGCGCAGGCCGTCCCACAGTTCGCCGCGGGCGGTCACGACTTCGAGGCCAAGGCAGAGTTCGCGCGTGTTCCCGTAGCGCAGGACGCCGGTGCCGCCGGCATTCGTCGCCAGGTTGCCGCCGATGGTGCAGCTGCCCTCGGCCGCCAGCGACAGCGGGAACAGCATGCCGCTGGCAGCTGCGGCTTGCTGGATGTCGTGCAGGATGCAGCCGGCGTCCACCGTCATGGTGCGGTTGATCGGATCGACGGTACGGATGCGGTTCAGGCGGCGCAGCGACAGCACCACCGCGCGGCCGGAGTCGTCGGGCACGCTGCCGATCACCAGGCCGGTGCGTCCGCCCTGCGGCACCACCGGCACCCGGTGGGCGGCGCACAGACGCACGATTGCGGCCACCTGCTGCGCATCGGCGGGACGCAGCACGGCAAGCGCGCGGCCGGTGTAGCGGCCGCGCCAGTCGGTCAGGTAGGGGGAAACGTCGGCGTCGTCGGTGAGGACATGATCGGCGCCGATCAGCTCGCGGCAGTGCGCGAGGAAGGAATCAGTCATGCGGCACTTTGACCTTGTCGAGCAGCTCCTTGGCCAGCTTCTGCGCCTGCTTCTTGTAGGGCCGCAGGTAGAGCAGGGCGAACACGAAGTAGCAGCAGACCAGCAGCACCTCGCCCAGCGCCATCAGGCGCGAGATCTCGGCCTTGTCGCTCCAGGCCCGCACCGCGCCCTCGATGAAGTAGATCAGGATGACCATCGACGACCACTGCAGCGTGTAGAGGTCGCGCTTGATCACGCCGCGCAGCGGCAGCAGCAGCGGCAAGGCTTTCAGCGCCAGCAGCGAGCCGCCCGGATGCAGCGGCGCCACCACGATTTCCCAGGCCAGCAGCCAGACGCACAGGATGACCAGGCTGGTCACCGCCCCCGTATGAAATACCCGATGCACTTGCATTGCCTATTCCATCCCTTGCAGGTTGCGGCTGGCCAGCGCCAGGCGCCGGCCCAGCGCGATCGCCAGCCGCTTCTCGTCGTCCGTGATCGGGCGGTTGCCGTCCACGCCGGACCAGTGGGTCGCGCCGTAGGGGCTGCCGCCGCTTTCGGTGGTCATCAGTTCCGGCATGGTGTAGGGCAGGCCCATCACCATCATGCCGTGGTGCAGCAGCGGAATCATCATCGACAGCAGCGTCGATTCCTGGCCGCCGTGCAGGCTGCCGGTGGAGGTAAAGACGGCCGCCGGCTTGCCCGACAGGGTGCCGGACAGCCACTGCGCCGAGGTGCCGTCGAGGAAGTACTTCATGGCCGCCGCCATATTGCCGAAGCGGGTCGGGGAACCCAGCGCCAGTCCCGCACATTCCGCCAGGTCCTCGAGCTCGACGTAGGGAGCGCCGCTTGTAGGGATGTCGGGCTCGGTCGCCTCCGCCACGGTGGACACGGCGGGCACGGTGCGCAGGCGCGCCTCCGCACCCGGGACGCTCTCGACGCCCTGGGCGATGAGTTCGGCCAGTTTGCGTGTCTTGCCATGACGTGAGTAATACAGGATGAGGATGATCGGATCGGTTGGGTTCATCGTTGGTATTATAGGGCGGTTTATTCCTCCAACGCGTCCAGATGCTCTCGAAAACCGTCTCCACCATTTCCCGTTCCACCAGCGAGATGATCAACGTCGGTGTCGACATGGTGCGCGGCCTGACCTGGGCCGAGGCGCGCGACCTGGTGCGCTTCGCGCGCAAGCGCCTGCTGGACGAGAAACTGCCGCAGGTGGCGGGCAGCCTGACCTTCACCACCACGCTGGCGCTGGTGCCGCTGCTGACCATCGTGCTGGCGATCTTCACGACTTTTCCCATCTTCGGCCAGCTGCGCTCGGCGCTCGACCATTACTTCGTGCAGATGGTAATGCCGAAGGCGATCGCCAACACGATCACCTCGAACCTGACCCAGTTCGCCAGCAAGGCGACCAAGCTGTCGGCGGTGGGCGCGGTGGCGCTGGTGCTGACCACGGCGGCGATGATCGGCATGATCGAGCGCGCCTTCAACCAGATCTGGCGCGTCAAGCGTCCGCGTCCGCTGGTGCAGCGGGTGCTGATCTACTGGGCCCTGGTCACGCTCGGGCCGCTGCTGTTCGGCCTGTCGCTGACCTTGACTTCCCAACTTTTCAGCGCCACCACGGGGCTGATGAGCGCGATTCCCTTCGTCGGCGCGCTGTTCTACACGGTAGTGTCGGTCGCCCTGACCACCGGCGCCTACACGCTGCTCTACATGACGGTGCCGAACCGCTGGGTCGACTGGCGCGACGCGCTGTGGGGCGGGCTGGTCGCGGCGATCGCCTTCGAGGTCGCCAAGCGCGTGTTCGCGATCTTCATCCGCCAGTTCCCGACCTACGCCATCATCTACGGCGCGCTGGCCGCGCTGCCGCTGTTCCTGCTGTGGATGTACCTGTCCTGGCTGATCACCCTGGTCGGCGCGCTGCTGACCGCCGCGCTGCCGGTGGTGAAGTACGAGCGCTGGTGGTACGAGCCGGTGCCGGGCGGGGCTTTCGTCGACGCGATGGCGATCCTGAAGGTGCTGCACGGCGGCGCCGCCATCACCGGCACCGCGCTGGTGACCGGCGCCCAGATCCGCGCACATACCCGCATCGGCTACGAAGAGATGAGCCAGCTTTTGGAGCAGATGGTGGCGGCGGGCTGGGTCGGCCGCGTGCATGCCGAGGAGAGCGTGCAGGTGATCTGGGGCCGCGGCGCGCGCGAGGGCGGGGAGGGCTGGGTGCTGCTGGTCGATCCGGCGCTGATCCGCCTGTCGGACGTCTACCGCCGCTTCGTCTTCGGCGGCGCCGGGCTCGATGCGGGTGCGGGGCCGGGCACAGGCGCGGGCATGGCCGCGGGCGGCGGCGAGGCGCCGGTGTCGCCGCTGGCGCTGGACACGGCCGTGCTGGCGCGCCGGGTCGAGACGGCCGTGGAGCGCGGATTGGACCAGACCCTGGCGGAGCATTTCGCTAACTAATAGCGCGCCGCGCGCTTGTTCCGTGTCTGTTTAGTCACAAGATCGCCCCATCAAGGCGAACTGAGCAGTTGAATTGTGGAATCAAAAGTTGCCCGATGTTACTATCGTCGGAATACGTTTGGAGACCACATGCGCGTGCGCCGCTTCTTTTTTGGCCTGCTGTTCCTGTGCTGGACTGCCCTGGCCAATGCCGGCGCCGGCGGGGATGACTTCGTCGCCGGCCTGGTGGCGGCCCGCGAAGAGGCCTATGTCACGCCGGCTGCGGCGCTGGCCCGCCTCGACGCCCTGAAGCAGGGCCGGAGCGGCCGCGAACTCGGCCTGCTGCTGGTCGAGACCAGCCGCGCCAACTACTGGCTCGGCAAGAAGCACGAAGCCCTCGATGCCGCGCTGCAGGCAGAAAAGCTGGGGCGCGAATTCCACGACGACGCGCTGCTGGCCAAGGCCATGCTGAGCCACGGCCTGGTGCTGTCCCGCCTGGTGCACGACCAGGAGGCGGCGCGCCAGCTGATCGCCAAGGCCGCCGGACTGGCCGCCGCCAGCGCCGACCTGCACCTGAAAACGCGTGCGCTGGTAGCCCAGGGCCTGCTGGCCGACCAGGAAGGCCGCACCGACGATGCCCTCGACGTGATCGGCCAGGCCGCCACGCTGGCGCGCACCGGCGACGATCCCGACGCACTGGCCATGGTCCTGCGCGAACAGGCGCGCCTGCTGGCCAGCGTCGGCGACGCTGCGCCGGCCCTGAAGCTGGCCGACGAACTGGTCGCCATTGCGACGAAGCGCAAGATCCCGGCCCAGCTGGCCCACGCCCGCCTGACCGAGTACGCGACCGCCGCGCGCGCCGGCAATCCGAAACGCGCCGAGAAAGCCCTGCAGGCCGCGGTCGAGCTGCTGGAAAAGCTGGACGCGCGCGAGCGCCTGGCGGTGCCGCTGGCGAACCTGGCGGAACTCTACGTCCAGGGCCGCCGCTTCGGCGAGGCCGGACGCGCCAGCGAAGCGGCGCTGCGCATCGCGCGCGCGGTCGGCGACGAGAACGGCGAGAAGCTGGCGGCCTACCAGCTCGGCATCACCTATATTTACTTCCGCAACGTGGCCGAAGGCAGGCGCATGGTCGACACGGCCCTCGAGGGCCTGAAGGACGACGAACGCTACGTGCGCATGCTGCTGGACTACGGCCACGCGCTGAACCAGGTCGGCTGGAACGACGTCGCGCTGACGGTCTACGAAAAGGCCGGCTCCGTGTCGCTGGCCGCATGGCGCAAGGAAAAGCAGCTGTCCTACCAGGCGCTGCAGCGGGCCTGGGCCTACCAGAAGAAGCAGGCCGAGCTGAGCGCGCTGCACCACGAGAGCGAACTGAAGGCGGCGGAGCTGAAGACCGTCAAACGCATCCGCACGCTGTGGGTGGCGCTGAGCGCGACGACCCTGGTGGCCGTGCTGCTGATCGCGCTGCTCTACGGCCGCGTGAAAAAGGCGAACGGCGCGCTGAAGGTGAAGAATGAGCAGCTGTTCATGCAGAGCACCCGCGATTCGCTGACCGGGCTGTTCAACCGCCATTACTTTTACGAGCACGTGGTGCCGCAGTACCATGCGAATCCAGGCCGCGACGGCAAGGCCGGCGGTGTGTTCCTTCTGATGGACGTCGACCACTTCAAGTCGATCAACGACCGCTTCGGTCACGGCGCCGGCGACGTGGTCCTGAAGAACGTGGCCTCACGTTTGGCGTCCAGCCTGCGCGAGCAGGACGTGCTGATCCGCTGGGGCGGCGAGGAATTCCTGGCTTACCTGCCGGGCGTGGCCCTGGACGAAGCACGCCAGCTGTGCGCGCGCCTGCTGGCGGCGGTGTCCGGCACGACCATCGACGCCGAGGGCCAGCTGCTCACTGTCACCGTGTCGATCGGGTTCTGCCCGCGCCCGGTGGCGCCGGTGGAGCACGGCCCGGACTGGGAAAAGCTGGTGCACCTGGCCGACCTCTGCCTCTATCTGGCGAAGACCGCCGGCAGGAATCAGGCTTTCGGCGTGGCCGATGCGAATGCTCTTACGCCCGAAGCGATCGCCGCGGCGGATGCGGACCTGGGGCAGGCTTCGGCTGACGGCCTGGTCGACCTCGTCAACGTGAAGACGGGCGCTACCAGCTGACTTATTACCAGCTGATCTTCCCGGTCAACATCTGCCAGTACATCACCCAGTCCGCGCGGAACGACCACCACGGGTTGCCGAAGGTTGCCGGTCGGTTCTTCTCGTAGAAAAAGTGCCCGATCCAGGCGCCGCCATAACCGCTCACCACCGCAAACAGCAGCCACCAGGGGTTCAGGCTGTCGATGTATTGCGCGATCGAGGCGATCGCCGACGAGGTCCCGATGAAATGGGCGCGCCGGCATAGCCGATGCTCGTGCTGGGTCAGGTAATAAGGATAGAAATCGGAAAAGCTGTTGTAGCGAACGGCCGCCATGCTGTCGTCTCCTGTTTTCCCGTTATTGGCGGTGGGCTGCGGCAAAGGCGACCAGCGCATCCAGCACCGCGTCGGGCTGCTCGGCCATCATCGCATGGCCGGCGTCCACGGTGACGATTTTGCCATGCCTGACGGCCGACGTCAGCGCCTGCGCGGAACGGGGCGGCGTCATCACGTCGCGCGCGCCCAGTACGAACAAGGTCGGGCAATCGACGCCGGCGGCCGCATCGCCGCCGTTGGCATAGGCATTGCAGGCCGAGAAATCGGTGTGGAACAGGTCGGCCGGGTTGCGCTCGGCCAGGCGCTGCATCAGGCGGCGCGACATGCCGGTCACCGAGAAGCCGGGCGCGGGGCAGGCCGGGCGCGGCAGCGGCCCCGTGTGCGACCAGATGTTGACCATGTCGATGGCCGATTGCAGCGCACCTTTCGAGGCCGCCAGCAGGTTGTCGGACACCTTCATCGGCCAGGTCGTGCCGAGCAGGGCCAGGCCGCTCACGCGCGCCGGCGCCCGGTGGGCCGTCTCCAGTGCGATCAGCGATCCCATGCTGTGCCCGGCCAGCAGCGCCTGTTTGCACGCCGCCGCGTCGAGCAGGGCCAGCACCCAGTCGGCCATCGCCTCGACCGTTGTCAGCGCCTTGCCGCCGCTGCGGCCGTGGCCGGGCAGGTCGGGCGCCAGCACGTTCCAGCCGTGGTGGGCAAAGTAACGGCTTTGCAGCGCCCACACCGAGTGGTCGTTCTGGGCGCCGTGCAGGAAGACGATGGTGGGCTGGTCCGGGTTGTAGGGCTTGCCGCCGGTGTAGCTGTAGGCCGGGCTGCCGTTGACTTGATGGATCATCTCAGGCTCCCTTCTGGGCCAGCTTCAGGCCGCGCGTCAGGTCTTCGATCAGGTCGTCCGCATCCTCCAGGCCGACGGACAGGCGGATCATGCCTTCGCCGACGCCGCTGGCTGCCAGCTGCTCGGCCGGCACGCGCATGTGGGTGGTCGAGGCCGGGTGGATCGCCAGCGATTTCGCGTCGCCGACGTTGGCCAGGTGCGAGAACAGCTTGAGGCCGTCGACGAAGCGCTTGCCGGCCGCACGGCCGCCGCGCAGATGGAAGGAAAACACGCCGCCGGCGCCACGCGGCAGCAGGGTCTTGGCCAGCGCATAGTCCGGATGGGATTCGAGTTCGGGCCAGACCACCGATTCCACCGCCGGATGGCTGACCAGGAAATCGACCAGCTTGCGCGCATTGGCGACGTGGCGCTCCATGCGCAGGCCCAGGGTCTCGATGCCCTGCAGGATGGCGAAGGCATTGTGCGGGCTCATCGCCGCGCCGAAGTCGCGCAGGCCTTCGCGGCGCGCGCGCAGGGCGAAGGCGCCGACTGTCGACTCTTCCGCGAAGACCATGCCATGGAAGCCCTCGTAGGGTTCGCACAGCTCGGCGAAACGCCCGCTCTGCGCATGGGCGCGCTCCCAGTCGAAGCCGCCGCCGTCGACCAGCAGGCCGCCGATCGCGGTGCCGTGCCCGCACAGGAATTTCGTGGCCGAGTGGAACACCAGGTCGGCGCCGTGATCGAACGGTTTCAACAACCACGGGGTGGTCAGCGTAGAATCGACCATCAGCGGCAGGCCGTTCTCGTGCGCGAGTTCGGCCACGCGCGGGATGTCGAGCACGTCCAGGCCCGGGTTGCCGACGCTTTCGCCGAACAGGAGTTTTGTCTCCGGCCGGATCGCGGCGCGCCAGGCGTCGAGGTTGCGCGGGTCGACGAAAGTGGTTTCGATGCCGAAGCGCTTGAGCGTGTAGGCCAGCAGGTTGTGCGAACCGCCGTACAGCGCGCGCGAGGCGACGATGTGGCTGCCGGCGCCGGCGATGGTGGTGAGGCCCAGGTGCAGCGCGGCCTGGCCGCTGGCGGTGGCGATGCCGGCGACGCCGCCTTCGAGCGCGGCGATGCGTTCCTCGAGCACGGCATTGGTCGGGTTCGACAGACGCGAGTAGACGTGGCCGGCGCGCTCCATGTTGAACAGCGAGGCCGCATGGTCGGCGTCGCGGAAGGCGAACGAGGAAGTGAAATAGACGGGCGTGGCGCGTGCGCCGGTGCTTGGGTCGGGGCTGGCGCCGGCATGCAGGGAGAGGGTGTCGAAGCCGGGATACCTGGGTCCGCTCATGGGGGATCTCATCCAAATGTGTATAGACGAGTGCATCCTACCACCAGGCAACACGGATTTGTTGAAGCGCAATACTGGCTTTTTCGGCATGCATAGGCTAGAGTCGGCATTATGTCCAGTTCACTCGTACCCTCCGCTCCCGTACCCCGTACCAACGATATGGTGACCGCTATGAAAGTATCCGAAATCCTGCAGGTGAAGGGCGATATTCTCTACACAGTGTCTCCGGACACCCAGCTGGCCGATGCGGCCGCGACGATGGCGGACCGGGACATCGGTTCGCTGGTGGTGATGGAATACGGCGACCTGGTCGGCATGCTGACCTTCCGCGAGGTGATCCAGGCGGTGAATGCCCATGGCGGCACGATCAATGCCGGCACTGTGCGCAAGCACATGGACGACAGCCCGATCACCGTGACCCCGGATACCGAAGTCAACGAAGTGCGCCGCATCATGCTCGAAAAGCACGCGCGCTACCTGCCGGTGATGAATGCCCGCACGCTGCTGGGTGTGATCTCGTTCTATGACGTCGCGAAGGCGGTGCTGGAAGCGCAGAGCTTCGAGAACCGCATGCTGAAGGCGTATATCCGGGATTGGCCGGCGGAGCAAGTCGCCGAAGACTAATCTCGTCGTTCCCGCTTTCGCGGGAACGACGCGTGGATGCTCACGCAGCCCGCGTCAGCGCATCCTTACCGAGCCATTCCATTAACGCCTCCGGCGCCAGCGGCCGCGAGAACATGAAGCCCTGCGCCAGCGGGCAACCGAGCGCCTGCAGGATCTGCGCCTGGCGCTCGTCTTCCACGCCCTCGGCGATGATCGACAGGCCGAGGTTGCGTCCCAGCTCGATCACCATTTCCGCAATGCTGCTGCCGCGCGCCGAGCCCGTGATCTCGGTGACGAAGGCGCGGTCGATCTTCAGGCGGTCCACCTGCAGCCGCTGCAGGTAGGACAGCGAGGAGAAGCCGGTGCCGAAGTCGTCGATCGCGATCGACACGCCGGTGCGCTTGATCGCGGCCAGGCGTTCGATCAGCAGGTCCGGCTCTTCCATCGCCATCGATTCCGTGATCTCCAGTTCGACCCGTTCCGGCGGCGCGCCGGTGTCCGTCAGCGCCCTGCGCAGCATGTCGAGGAAGCCCGGGTGGCGGAACTGCACCTGCGAGACATTGACCGACATCGTGAAGTCCAGGTAGCCGGCCGCGCGCAGGCGCATCAGTTCGGCGCATGCCTGGCGCAGCACCCATTCGCCGATCTCGATGATCAGGCCCGAATACTCGGCAATCGGGATGAAGCGGTCCGGCGGCACCAGCCGGCCGTCCTCGGTGCGCCAGCGCAGCAGTGCTTCGGCGCCGAAGGGGCGGTGGGCGGCCAGCTCGACCTGCGGCTGGTAGGCCAGGAACAGCTCGCCGCGCGCGAAGCCGCTGCGCAGCGCATGCATCAGGCGCACCCGTTCGCGGATCTCGACGCCCATCCCGCGCGAGAAATAGAAGTGACCGCCGCGCTGCCGGCTCTTGGCGCGCTTGAGGGCGATGTCGGCATCCTTCAGGGCGTCGGCGCCGCTGCCGTCGTGTTCCAGCAGGCGCACCAGGCCGAGGGTGCTCGACACCTGCAGGTCCTGGCCCTCGATCGAGAAGGGCGCCGTGAACAGCGCGCGGATCGCTTCCGGATCGACTTGCCCGGCGTCGCCCAGCACGCAGAAGATGTCGCTGCCGATGCGCGCCAGCTGCAGTTCCGGATGCAGCTCGGCGCGCAGGCGCCGCGCCACCGCCAGCAGCAGGGCGTCGCCGAACTGGTGGCCGAGGGCGTCGTTGATCTCGGCGAAGTGGTCGAGGTCGGCCAGGCACAGCACCTCGTCGCGGCGCAGGTCGCCCTGGGCCAGGCGGCCATCGATCAGCTCGACCAGGCGGGTGCGGTTGGGCAGCCCGGTCAGCGGGTCGTTGAAGGCGGCGCGCTGCAGGTCGGTCAGCAGGGCGAGGTTGTCGACGCCGACCGCAATGTTCGAGGCAAAGAGTTCCAATAAGCCGCGCCGCAGCGGATCGAGCGGACGCTCCAGCGCGATCCAGGCGCTGAAATCGCAGTGGGCCTTGCCGCCGAAGTAGAGCGTCAGGTGGCGTTCGGCGAAGACGTGGCGCTGCTGCCCCAGGCAAAGCCGGATCGCGGCGCCGACCCTGTCGTCGCCGGCGCTCAGCATGCCCTTCGATACCGGCACAGTGCAGTTCTCGGTGGTTGCCAGCACTTCCCAGCTGTCGGCTTCAGGGCCGCCCGCGCAGGAGCACATCAGGCCGGACACCGGCTGGCCGATCAGGCGCGCGGCTTCGCGCAGGATGCCTTCCGCCATCGCCTCGATGGAGCGCAGCGCCATCAGTTCGGTGTTGGCGCGCACTACTTCGGCGAGGCCGCGGCGGCTGGCTTCCAGCGCGCGGATCTGTTCGTAGGCGCGGATGGCCGAAGCGACCGAGGTGTAGAGCTTGGTGCGGGTGAGTTCGGACTTGGTGCGGTAATCGTTGATGTCGTAGCCGCGGATCGCGTCCACTTCCGGCGCGTAGCCGGGCTGGCCGGTGCGCAGGATGATGCGCAGGTCGTGCAGGCCCAGGGTCTCGCGGATGTGGCGCACCAGGTGCAGGCCGGCATCCGCTTCTTCCATCACGACGTCCAGCAGGATCACGGCGATGTCGTCTTCGCGCTCCAGAAGGCCGCGGGCTTCGGCGGCGGAGTAGGCGTGCAGGAAGGCCAGCGGGCGGCCGTGGACTTCGAGGCTGCCGAGAGCGAAGGTGGTGGTGGAGTGGACGTCGGCATCGTCGTCGACGATCATCACCCGCCATGCGGCGCCGGCCGCGCCCGGATCCCCCGCATGTTCGTCCGCGGCGCCGGCCGGAGCGCCGGCCGATAGAACCAGGTCTTCGTCGGCGAAGACCAGTTCATCATCCTGCGCTGGGGGCGTTGCGGGCATTGCTGCGTCTCCGGTTTGACTTGGATCAATGGAACCTAGTATATCTGAATGCCGGCAGGGCACGAGAAAAAATTCTTCTCGGCAACATTCCGGTAGCTTTTTCGGGAGCTTCATGCCAGCGAAGGCCGCGCGCTGCTGGTAGAATCGACCATTCCGTTTACTCAATATCGCGCACCCATGTCCGGCAACACATTTGGCAAGCTGTTTTCCGTCACCACTTTCGGCGAGTCGCACGGCCCGGCCATCGGCTGCGTCATCGACGGCTGCCCGCCGGGGATCACTTTGTCCGAAGCCGACATCCAGCCCGAGCTGGACCGCCGCAAGCCGGGCACCTCGCGCCACGTGACCCAGCGCCAGGAAGCGGACCGCGTGCAGATCCTGTCCGGCGTGTACGAAGGCGTCACCATCGGCACGCCGATTGCGCTTCTGATTCCGAACGAAGACCAGCGCAGCAAGGACTACGGCAACATCGCCGAGACCTTCCGCCCCGGCCATGCCGACTATACCTACTGGCACAAGTACGGCGTGCGCGACCCGCGCGGCGGCGGCCGCTCCTCGGCGCGCCTGACCGCGCCGGTGGTCGGCGCCGGCGCCATCGCCAAGAAATGGCTGCGCGAGCATTACGGCACCGAGTTCATGGGCTGCATGCGCCAGCTGGGCGACATCGAGGTGCCCTTCGAGTCCTGGGAACACGTGCACGCGAATCCCTTCTTCGCGGCGACCGCCGATGCGGCCCTGATCGCCCGCATGGAAGCGGCAATGGACGAGCTGCGCCGTGCCGGCGATTCGATCGGCGCACGCATCGACGTGGTGGCCAAGAACGTGCCGGTCGGCCTCGGCCAGCCGCTGTACGACAAGCTCGACGCCGACATCGCCTACGCCATGATGGGCATTAACGCGGTGAAGGGCGTGGAAATCGGCGCCGGCTTCCATTCGGTAGTGCAGAAGGGTTCCGAGCACGGCGACGAGCTGACCCCCGAAGGCTTCGTCGGCAACAATGCCGGCGGCGTGCTGGGCGGGATCTCGACCGGCCAGGACATCACGGTGTCGATCGCGATCAAGCCGACCTCGTCGATCCGCACGCCGCGCCGTTCGATCGACAAGGACGGCCAGCCGGCCACCGTCGAGACTTTCGGCCGCCACGATCCTTGCGTCGGCATCCGCGCCACGCCAATCGCCGAAGCCATGCTGGCGCTGGTGCTGATGGACCATGCGCTGATGCACCGGGCGCAATGCGGGGACGTGCGGGTCAATACTCCGAAGATCTGATTTTCGCCGTCGTTGCCGCCATTTGGCTCGTCGTCCCCGCGAAGGCGGGGATCCAAGTTTTGCATGAGTTGACGCGACGCAGACAAACTTGGGTTCCCGCCTGCGCGGGAACGACGTAGTGCATGCCCAATCCTCTCGCTCCCTTCGCCCTGTTCCTGTTCGCCTACTACGCGTTCATGGGCACGCTCACCACCTACGCGCCGCTGTACTTTGCCGATCACGGCGCGAGCGCGCTTGACGTGGGCGTGCTGATGTCGCTGGTGCAGGTGATGCGCATCGTCGGACCGACCCTGTGGGGCTGGGTGGCCGACCACAGCAGCCGCCGCGTGCTGGTGCTGCGCATGACCGCGCTGGGCGCGCTGCTGGCCTTCTCCGGCATCGCCTTCGGCCGCAACTTCATCCACTTCTTCGCGGCGATGGTCTGCCTGAACCTGTTCACCAGCGCCCAAGGGCCGCTGACCGAAGCGCTGATGCTGGCCGAGATGCGCGGCGATACCAGCCGCTACGGGCGCGTGCGCCTGTGGGGTTCGCTCGGCTTCATCGCCGCGGTGATGGCGGCCGGCTTCCTGCTGGACCGGCTCGGCGTGGGCGCGCTGCCCTGGCTGTGCGGGCTGGTGCTGCTGCTGGTGCTGGGACAGTCGCTGCGCATCCGCGAAGCGCCGCGCGTGGCGGCTGCGCATGGCGCCGTACCGCTGCTGCAGGTGTTGCGCAAGCCGGCGGTGATCGCCTTCTTCGTGCAGGCGGCGCTGATGGTCGGCGCCCATACCTCGCTGTATTCCTTCTATTCGCTCTACCTGGAACGGGCCGGTTACGGCAAGGCGCTGACCGGCGCAATGTGGTCCCTCGGCGTGCTGGCCGAGGTGGTGTTCTTCTATTTCCAGGCCCCGATGCTGCGCCGCGTGGGCGTGCGCGCCGCGATGATGCTGTCGTTCGCGGTGGCGGTGCTGCGCTTCGGCGCGATCGGTCTGGGCGCCGGCTGGCTGGCGGTGCTGGTGCTGGCCCAGCTGCTGCACGCCTTCACCTTCGCCGCCCATCACTGCGCCTCGATCACGGCGATGCAGCGCTGGTTCGGCGGTCCGCTGCAGGCGCGCGGGCAGGCGCTGTTCATGAGCATCGCCTACGGCATCGGCGGCACCTGCGGCGGCCTGTTCATGTCCTGGTGCTGGGAGAGCCTGGGGCCGGGATCGGTGTACGGCGCGGCGATGGTGTTGACGGTGCTGGCGGCGGTTGCCGCCGGGCTGTTCTGGAAGTGGGAGAGCCGCGCGGCGTGAGTTACGCGCGCGTCGCCACCGCTTCCAGCTGCTGCCGGCGCTCGACCGACTTCACCACCAGCGCGCGCAAATCGTTCAGCAGCGAGAACTCGGTCTGGTTCAGGAACACCGAGGGGTAGCGGTCGTCCCAGTCGCCGTAGATGAAGCCGACCGGTTCGCCGTGGGTGCACAGCGGGATGATGACGAAGCAGCGCGCCGCGCCCAGCGTGCCTTTCCACCAGCCCGGCAGCTTGCTGGCGAATTTCGGGTCGCGCGCGTTCTCGATGAAGATCACGCGGTCGCTGCCGAGGGAGGCGAAGAAGACGTTCGGCTCGTAGGCGTCGTCGAACACCAGGTTCGGCTGCAGGGCTTTGGCGCCGTCGCCGAGGCCTATCTTGGCGCTGTACTTGCCGTCGCGGCGGCTGCGCAGGAAGCCGAAGGCGCGCGTGAACGACAGGCCGTGATAGGCGCTCTCGATCGCCATCGACATCATCTGGCCCGGGGTGGCGCTGCCGGCCACTTCGCGCATCTCGGCCACGCCGTCCTTCAGGACCTTGTTGCCGGCGTCGCGCATGCGGGTCGCGGCGGCGGCGCGGGCGCGCTTTTCGGGCGGGTTGGCCAGCGGTGCGATCGACAGGTCGGCGGCCGCATCGACCTTGGCCTGTTCGACGGCGCCGACGATGTTGTCGGCGGCGATGCCGAGCATGGGCGCGAAGTTCGAGGCCAGCTGCGCCACCGCTTCAGCCGCGCACTCGTCGCCATGCCACAGGGTTTCGGCGCACTGCGAGGACATCGTGCCTAGCGCGGCCAGCCAGTCTTCGTGGGCGAAAGCGTCGCCGCGTTCGCCCGGCTCGACGCGGCGCATGCCGGCGATCAGGTTGCGGGGCAGGCCCCAGTGCTCGGCGGTGGCGCGGCCGATCTGTTCGAGGCTGAGGCCGAGCTGGTCGAGCGCTGCGGCGTCTTCAAGACCTTCGCCGGCGGCCTGCTGCAGCACGGTCCAGCGCTCCGGCAGGTAAAAGGTGACCATCATCCGGCCCAGCGAATGCAGGATCGAGCAGACCACCGCTTCCTCGGGATCGCGGATGTCGGCCCTAGCGGCGACCTGCTGCGCCACCATCCCGGCCAGCACCGCCTTTTCCATCTCGATGTGGGCCTGCAGCGAGTCGGGCGTGGACTTGCTCAGTTCTTCGATCAGTTTCAGGCCCAGGGCCAGGTGGCCGATCGCCTCGGTGCCCAGTACCAGCACGGCCTTCGACACGGTGTTGATGCGCTGGCCGAAGGCCGAGTACATGCCGCTGTTCGCCAGGCGCAGCACCTTCTGGGTCAGCACGGGATCGGACAGCACCGTCTGCGTCATGGAGAAGTCGCGCTCGTCCTCGCCGCGCATTGAGGCCAGGATGGCGTTGATGGCGCGCGTGAAGCCGGGCATGTCGCCGCGGCGGCGGATGCGCTCCCACAGCAGGGCGAGGGTAGCGTCGGCTTTCGGCGTGCGCTCGATGGTCATGGTCTGGTTCATGGTTTGCCCGCCCGCGGATCGATCGGCAGCAGTTCGGTGTACAGGTCTTCCTTCAGCGCCGCCAGCGCGACATGCGCCGACATCGGCTTGCCGGTCAGGTAGCCCTGCACGTAGTCGCAGCCGCGCGTTTCGACGTAATGGAGTTGTTCTTCGGTTTCGATGCCCTCGGCCACCACTGACAGATCGAGGTGCTTGGCCAGGTCGAGCACGGCGTTGCAGATGGCGGCATCCTTGGCGGATTCCGGCAAGTCCTTGATGAAGGCGCGGTCGATCTTCAGCACCGAGATCGGGAAGCGCTTCAGGTAGGCCAGCGAAGAATAGCCGGTGCCGAAATCGTCGATCGCGATGCGGGCGCGGCGCTCCGCCATCTTGCCGAGGATGCTCTCGGCATGCACCGGATCGACCATCAGCGTGCCCTCGGTGATCTCGAGCACCAGCTTGTCGCCGGGCGTGCCGGAAAAGGCGAGGGCGTCGTCCAGCACCGACAGGAAGCGGTCGTTGCGGAACTGGCGCGGGCTGATGTTCACCGAGATGTAGAGGTCGCGCCGGGCGACTTCCTCGAACTGGCGCAGCTGCACCAGCGCCGACTTCAGCGCCCAGGCGCCCAGCATGTTGATCAGGCCATTCGTCTCGGAGATCGGGATGAAGCGCACCGGCGGCACCATGCCCAAGGTCGGGTGCTTCCAGCGCATCAGCGTCTCGAAGCCTTCGATGCGGCGGGTGCGGCTGCTGACGATCGGCTGGTAGTAGAGCAGGAATTCGCCTTCGCGCACCGCCTGGAACATCGCCGCCTCGAGCGAGATGTCGTGCTGGGGCGGGCTGGTCTCGCGGCTGCTGTGCAGCACGGTGCGGGCGCCGCCGGTTTCCTTGGCGCGGCCCATGGCGCTGTCGGCCAGGGCCACCAGGCGCACTTCGTCCTCCGCGTGTTCCGGATACACCGACACGCCGATCGAGGCGCCGAGGTAGACCGTGTGCTTGTCGATCTCGAACGGCGACTGCAGCGCCGCCAGCAGGCGCCCGGTGACCAGCTTGATCTGGGCGTCGTTGTAGGTGCCCGGCAGGACCGCGACGAATTCGTCGCCGCCGACGCGGGCCAGGGTGTCGCTGTCGCGCAGGGTCTTGCGCAGGCGGCTGGCGGCCATGCGCAGCACGGCGTCGCCGACCGGGTGGCCGAGGCCGTCGTTGACCTTCTTGAAGCCGTCTAGGCCGATGGTGGCGACCGAGAAGCCCTGGCCGGAGCGGCGCGCGTTGGCGATCACCATGCGGATGCGGTCGGACAGCAGCAGGCGGTTCGGCAGTTCGGTCAGCGCGTCGTGGGTCGCCATGTGGCGCAGGCGCTGTTCGGTAGCGCGCTGGGACGACATGTCGCGGCCGACGGCCAGCAGTTCGGGACCGCCGTCGAGGAGGCTGATGCGCAGTTCGAACCAGGTTTCCTTGTCGCCGGCACGCACGTCGCCGCTGCGCAGGCGCGCTTCGACCAGCACCGGCTCGGCGCGCGCGATGGCGTCGACGATGGCGTTACGCAGTGCCGGCTGGTCGACGTCGATGGCGAGCGTGGGGAGAAGCGTGCCTCGCACGTCGCTGACGCCGCCTAGGAGGCGCGCGGCGCGTTTGCTGGCATGGCGGATCAGGCCGGACGGGTCGATCCGGAACGCGATATCGCCCGCCGCTTCCATGAGCGCGTCCAGCCCGTGGGCCGGCGGCGCATGGCGCGGATCCTCGTTCGCAGCTGCTGGTGAACCGGAGCGCATTATTGAATTCGTTGCTTTCTTATCCTGGCCGGCACCAAGAGCGCCGGCAAACCGCACGAGTGTACCAAATCAACAAGCAATGTATCACTGAAAGATTCTTGGAAGCATTAAAAAACACAATCCGGCATCTTGTTTAGGATGTTTTTGATGCTTCACAGGGCTTGTATAGGACAGGCCGTGCTTGCTCGCGGCTAGCCTTTACGCTAGCCTTGTTGCCTTGTCGATAATATCCGGCGGGCGCCGAGCCGCTGCATTGTCGCCGATGCGCTGCATTTAGGAAACGTTGCCTTTGCCAGCATGAGGCGTAAGTGCAACAGGATCTTGCAACATATATAAGGAGACGCGGCCATGAACCGATTCGATACGCACGAGGTTTTCAACCAGGCGCCGGCCTTCGGCGACGTCAACCTGTTCCGCTGCGATCCGGCGCTGCGCGAGGGCCTGGCGCGCGAAGGCGCCGGCTGGTACGCCGACACCTTGGACGCACTCGGCGCGAAGCTCGGCAGCAGTGAAGTCCTGGACCTGGCGCGCCTGGCCAACGAGTTCACGCCGCGTCTCGTCAACTTCGACCGCGCCGGCAAGCGCATCGACGAAGTGGAATTCCATCCTTCCTGGCACAGCCTGATGAGCATGCTGATCGAGAACGGCGCCCATTCGCTGCCGTGGGAAATGCAGGATGGCCAGGCGAGGCCGGGCGTCCAGGTTGCGCGCGCCGCCGCCTACCTGCTGTTCGGCCAGCTCGAGAACGGCTCGCAGTGTCCGGTGACGATGACCTACGCCTCGGTGCCGGCGCTGCGCCAGAACCCGACCATCGCCGCGCGCTGGCTGCCGAAGATCCTGTCGCGCGACTACGATCCGCGTTCGCTGCCGGTGGAGCAGAAGCGCGGCGCCCTGGTCGGCATGGGCATGACCGAAAAACAGGGCGGCACCGATGTGCGCGCCAATACCACGCGCGCCGCACCGCTGGATCCGGCCCAGGCGAGAAGCCGCTTCGGCGAACAGGGCGAGGGCGCATTTGTGATCGTGGGTCACAAATGGTTCTTCTCGGCGCCGCAGTGCGATGCCCACCTGGTGCTGGCGCAAACAGATGCCGAAGGCAGTGCAGGTCTTTCGTGCTTCTTCGTGCCGCGCTTCCTGCCCGACGGCAGCCGCAATGCGATCCGCGTGCAGCGCCTGAAGAACAAGCTGGGCAACCGCTCGAATGCCTCTTCCGAGGTCGAGTTCTGCGACGCCATCGGCTGGATGATCGGCAGGGAAGGGCGCGGCATCCCGACCATCCTCGAGATGGGCAGCCATACGCGGCTCGACTGCGTGACCGGGACCGCCGGCATCATGCGCGCCGCCCTCTGCCACGCGCTGCACCACGCGCGCGGGCGCAGCGCCTTCGGCCGCCCGCTGGCCGAACAGCCGCTGATGCAGAACGTGCTGGCCGACCTGGCGCTGGAATCCGAGGCGGCCACCGCCTTTGCGCTGCGCCTGGCGCGCTGCTACGACCACCAGGACGACCCGGCCGAAGTGCTGCTCGGCCGAATCCTGACCCCGGCCGGTAAATACTGGCTATGCAAGCGCGGCCCGGCCTTCGGCGGCGAGGCGATGGAAGTCATGGGCGGCAACGGCTATGTCGAGGATGGCCCGCTGGCACGCCTGTACCGCGAGTTCCCGGTCAACTCGATCTGGGAGGGCTCGGGCAACGTGATGTGCCTGGACGTGCTGCGCGCCTTCGGCAAGTCGCCGGAAGCGCGCACGGCGCTGGCCCGGGAGTTGGGACTCGCGGCCGGCATCGACGCCCGCTACGACGCCTGGTGCGCGCGCCTGCTCGAGAGCCTGGATACCCACGCCGCCTCGGAATTCGGCGCGCGCCGCCTGGCCGAGCAGCTGGTTGTCGGGGTGCAGGCCGGGCTGCTGCTGCGCCATGCGCCGGGCTATGTGGCCGACGCCTTCGTGGCTTCGCGCATCGCCCGCGAGGCCGGCGGCGCCTTCGGTCGGCTGCCGGATGGGGTCGATGCAGCGGCGATCCTGGCCCGGGCTCTGGAAATTTCTTCAACAACTTGAGGCCAAAAGCGGGACAAACGGGCGCGCGGCTGGGATAATGTTGGTCTTCACGCCAACACTGGCCGCAATTCATCTCTGAGTCCACAATGAAACAAGATCCGCGTTTTCCCAGCCTGTACATCCTGAATCACCCGCTTATCCAGCACAAGCTGTCGCACATGCGCGACCGCGGCACCTCGACGCGGACCTTCCGCGAGCTGCTCAGGGAGATCACGCTGCTGATGGGCTATGAGATCACGCGCGACCTGCCGCTGACCACCCGCGAAATCGAAACCCCGCTGATGACCATCGACGCACCTGTCATCGCCGGCAAGAAACTGGCGATCGTGCCGATCCTGCGCGCCGGCGTCGGCATGAGCGACGGCCTGCTGGAACTGGTGCCTTCGGCGCGTGTCGGCCACATCGGCGTGTTCCGCGATCCCGAGACCCACCAGCCGGTCGAATACCTGGTGCGCCTGCCGGACACCACCGAGCGCACCTTCATCCTCTGCGACCCGATGGTCGCGACCGGCAACTCCGCGGTCTACGCGGTCGACGTACTGAAAAAGCGCGGCGTGCCGGACGACCAGATCATCTTCCTTGCCCTGGTTGCGGCGCCGGAAGGCGTCGAAGTGTTCCACAAGGCCCACCCGAACGTGAAGCTCTACGTCGCTTCGCTCGACAGCCACCTGAACGACCACGCCTACATCATTCCGGGCCTGGGCGACGCCGGCGACCGCATCTTCGGGACCAAGTAAATGCAGATGGGCAGCGCGGCCGACGCCGACTTCTTCGAACGCCTGGCGGAGCTGAACGACAGGTTCGCGGCATCGCTGCCGCAGACCCTCGGACGCGTGTCGGCGGCGCGCAACGCTTTCGACACGGCGCAGCCGCAGCCCGAACTGATGCGTGAGCTGCATGCGGTGCTGCACACGCTGGCCGGCTCGTCGGCCACCTTCGGTTTCCGGGTCCTCGGCCAGCAGGCGCGCAACATCGAACAGCGCCTGCGCGTGCTGATGACCTTCGACGCCGTCGCCCCGGAAGAGTGGGAAGCCTGGCTGGCCGAGCTGGACGTGTTCGTCGCCTGGGCCCTGCGCGACCCCAAGGATGCCTATCCTAATGACGAGTCCGCTAACTGACCTTCGACAAAAAAATGTCTTGAGGTCGTTTGATGTATGACAAACTTGTCATCTTTCGATAATCTATATTCTGCTTACCGCCGACGCGAAATAAGGGCTCGTAAAAGTTGGTTTTAGGAATGTTACGAGTCACGGATTTTATTTTGCGAAAACCGTGTTATTTTTGGTTTATTCGGTATAATGTGGGATCGTTGGATTCGCGGTTGCAGTGCAGTTAGTCTGTCATTTGTTTCTTGCTTCTTCAAACGATCGTAAACGGGCGCAAGCCCACTTCAACTGAAATAGGAAATAGTAATGGCAACTGGCATCGTTAAATGGTTCAATGACTCCAAGGGCTTCGGCTTCATCACCCCGGACGAAGGCGGCGAAGATCTGTTCGCTCACTTCTCGGCGATCCAATCCCAAGGCTTCAAGTCGCTGCAAGAGAATCAGCGTGTTTCGTTCGACGTGACCTCGGGTCCGAAGGGCAAGCAAGCATCGAACATCCAGCCGCTGTAATCGTCACGATTACTCGCTGAATGTCGGCAAAAAATCCTCGGCATGTCCGGGGATTTTTTTCGCCCATCGGTTTCAAATGCATCAGATTGCCGTTCCGATTTAATTGCCGAGCTGCTTGCGCCAATAGTCGGGTTGCGAATAGGCGTGCCGCAGAAAATCGACGAAAGCGCGGATGCGCAGCGGCAGATGGCGGCGTTGTGCGAATACCGCATGAATATCGTTGCCCGGCGCCGCATATTGCTCCAGCACCGGTACCAGCCGGCCCGCCGCGATTTCCGGTCCCACTTCCCACATCGAACGCCATGCCAGACCCCGTCCGGCCAGCGCCCAGTCGTGCAGCACGGCGCCGTCGTTGCAGACCATATTGCCGCCCACCTTCAAGGTAACGACCCGGCCGTCTTCGCGGAAGCTCCAGCCGCGCTGGCTGCCTTCGCTGCTGATCGCCAGGCAGTTGTGGCGCGCCAGGTCTTCCAGCGTCTGCGGGGTACCGTGGCGCTTCAGGTAGGCGGGCGCGGCCACCACCACGCGGTGGTTGTCGGCCAGCTTGACGCCCACCAGATTCGAGTCCGACAGACTGGCGATGCGGATCGCCACGTCGACCCCTTCGCCGATGACGTCGACCACGCGGTCGTTCAGGTTCAGGTTCAGGGTGACGTCGCGATGCTCGAGCAAAAAGGACGGCACCAGCGGCGCCACGTGCTGGCGTCCGAAGCCGGCCGGCGCCGATACCAGCAGATGGCCGGTCGCGCGCGCGCTGCGCTCGGATACCGCCGACTCCGCTTCTTCCAGCTCGGCCAGGATGCGCTGGCAATCTTCGAGGAAGGCGGCGCCTTCGTCGGTGAGGACGAGTTTGCGCGTGGTCCGCTGCAGCAGCTTGACGCCGAGGCGGCTTTCCAGCGCGTCGAGGCGGCGTCCGATCATGGCTGGCGCGATGCCCTCGGCCCGTGCCGCGGCCGAGAGGCTGCCGCGCGCCACGACTTCGACGAAGGTGGAAATCTGACGAAAATGGCCCATGTCCCTAATCACTCCCTCATCTGTGACAAAAACGCATAGATGAATGTATTTTTTGTCTCGTTTATTGACCTCCGAGTGAATATACTTGATGAGATAGCAAACACCAACTACCTGAGGAGTACGTCATGAGCATCGCCACCCCAGCCGGCATGGAAATCCGCGCCGAGATCAAGCCCGGCTTCGAACAGATCCTGACGCCCGAGGCGCTCGCCCTGGTCGCCAAGCTGAGCCGCACATTCGAGCCGCGCCGCCAGGGGCTGCTGGCCGCTCGCGTCGAGCGCGCCGAGCGCCTGGATGCAGGCGAGCGTCCCGACTTCCTGCCGGAGACCGCCCACATCCGCAACGGCGACTGGAAGATCGCCCCGATTCCGCAGGCGCTGGAATGCCGCCGCGTGGAAATCACCGGCCCGGTCGAGCGCAAGATGGTGATCAACGCGCTGAATTCGGGTGCGGACAGCTACATGACCGACTTCGAGGATTCGAACACCCCGAACTGGGACAACCAGATCACCGGCCAGCTGAACATGCGCGACGCGGTGCGCAAGACGATCTCCCTGGAACAGAACGGCAAGCAGTACAAGCTGAACGACAAGGTCGCGACCCTGGTCGTGCGTCCGCGCGGCTGGCACCTGGACGAAAAGCACGTGCTGGTGGACGGCAAGCGCGTCTCCGGCGGCATCTTCGACTTCGCCCTGTTCATGTTCCACAACGCGAAAGAACAGCTGGCGCGCGGCGCCGGCCCTTACTTCTACCTGCCGAAGATGGAATCCCACCTCGAGGCGCGCCTGTGGAACGACATCTTCAAGATGACCCAGGACGAACTCGGCCTGCCGCAGGGCACGGTCAAGGCCACCGTGCTGATCGAGACCATCCTGGCTGCATTCGAGATGGACGAGATCCTGTACGAACTGCGCGAGCACAGCGCCGGCCTGAACGCGGGCCGCTGGGATTACATCTTCTCCTGCATCAAGAAGTTCAAGCTCGATAAGGAGTTCTGCCTGGCCGACCGTCCCAAGGTGACGATGACCGCGCCCTTCATGCGCGCCTATGCGCTGCTGCTGCTGAAGACCTGCCACAAGCGCGGCGCCCCGGCGATCGGCGGCATGTCGGCCCTTATCCCGATCAAGAGCGATCCGGAAAAGAACGCGATCGCCATGCAAGGCGTCATCGGCGACAAGTCGCGCGACGCCACCGACGGCTACGACGGCGGCTGGGTCGCGCACCCGGGCCTGGTCGAGCCGGCGATGGCGGAGTTCAAGAAAGTGCTGGGCGACCGCCCGAACCAGTTCGACAAGCAGCGTCCGGACGTCGAAGTAACGGCGGCCCAGCTGCTGGACTTCAAGCCGGAAGCGCCGATCACCGAAGCCGGCCTGCGCTACAACATCAACGTCGGCATCCACTACCTGGGCGCCTGGCTGGCCGGTAACGGCTGCGTGCCGATCCACAACCTGATGGAAGACGCGGCCACCGCCGAGATTAGCCGGGCCCAGGTCTGGCAGTGGATCCGCACGCCGAAGGGTGTGCTGGACGACGGCCGCAAGGTCACCGCCGAGATGGTGCGTGCGATGATTCCGGAAGAGCTGGTCAAGGTGAAGGAAGTCGCGCCGAACGGCGACAGCCCGACTTATGCGCGGGCTGCGGAGATCTTCGAGCAGATGTCGGTGTCGGATGAGTTTGCCGAGTTCCTGACGCTGCCGCTGTACGAAGAAATTTGAGGGTAGGGGACGTGGGGCAAATCAGTCCGGGGGACTGATTTGCGTGCCCACGCGCCCGTACGTTAACGATTGCGCTGCGCCAATGGCGGCCTCGCCAAAAAGGCCGCCAGCCTATCCTCATCGATCGCACCGCCATCGAGCCGCCACAACAGCGCCTCGACACGGTCCCCGCCCCAGAACAACTCCCCATCCAGCACAAAGGTCGGCACACCGAAGACCCCCGCGCCGATAGCCGCCTCCGTAGCCGCCGCCAGCGCCTGCTTCACCTCGGGCGTCGCCGCGCGTTCCAGCAAACCCTGCCCATCGAAGCCGGCCGCATCGGCCAGCCGCGCCAGCACCGCCGCATCCGAGATATCCTCGCCGCGCTCCCAGCAAGCCGCCACCAGGCACAGCGCCAGCCTGCGCCGTTCGTCATCGTCGACCAGCGCCGTGCACATGCGCAGCGCGGCCAGCGGATTGAAGGGATGGCCCGGCGGGCCGGCGAAGGGCAGGCCGCGCCTGGCCGCTTCGCGCATCACGTCGCGGAACAGATAGGTGCGCTTGGCCGCCACCTCGGCCGGGCCCAGGTTGCCGTGCGCTTTCAGGAGACCGGCGAACAGCACCGGTACGAAGCGAACGCGCAGGCCTGCAAACTCCAGCCGCTCCAGCGAACGCATCGCCAGCCAAACGTAGGGGCTGACCGGATCGAACCAGAAATCGACCGTCCGCGCTGCGGCTGCCATCAGAACACGTTCTTCCACTCGCGCAGCGCGGCAAACACGTCGACCGGCGAGGCGCCGTGCTGCAGGCGGCCGGCCGCCACCAGGCTGCCGGCAATCGCCGGCTCGGTGGTGCGCAGGAAGGGATTGGTCGCCTTTTCGATGGCGATGTTCGAGGGGATGGTCGGCAGGTTGGTGCCGCGCGCCTTGCTGTCGGCCTCGACGCGCATCTGCAGGGCGCGGTTGTCGGGCTCGACGGCCTGGGCGAAGCGCAGGTTCGAGAGCGTGTATTCGTGGGCGCAATAGACCAGGGTATCGTCGGGCAGGGCGGCCAGCTTGGCCAGCGAGGCCGCCATCTGCGCCGGCGTGCCCTCGAACAGGCGGCCGCAGCCGGCGCCGAACAGGGTGTCGCCGCAGAACAGCCAGTGCTCGCCGACCGCGCCGGTGCTGCCGCTCTCGTCATCGCCGCGCACGTAGGCGATGTGGCCCAGGGTATGGCCGGGCACGTCCAGCACCGACAGCGTCAAAACCAGGCCCGGCACCTGCACCCGGTCGCCTTCGCCCAGCGGATGCGTGACCGCGGCGATATTGTCATGACGCGGACCGAATACCGGTACGGAATACTCTGCAAGCAATTGAGGCACGCCACCGATATGGTCAGCATGGTGATGGGTGAGTAGAATGGCGGTGAGGGTCAGTCCGTGCGCCCGCAGGGCATCGAGGATGGCTTGCCCGTCGCCCGGGTCGACCGCCGCCGCATGGACACCGTCGTGGATGAGCCAGAGGTAATTGTCCTTGAACGCGGGTACCGTCAGGACGCTCAGGGCGTTGGAGCTGCTGCTCGGCGAATTCGTCATAGTCATAGAAGAAGGGGTGGCATGGACAGCGCGGCATCCGAAAAATCCATTATAGCGCTCGACCGCTGGCTGCAATCGCCGGCCGGCGCCTACGTGCGCGCCTGGGAGCAGGCCTGCCTGGACGAGCTCACGGCCGACATCTTCGGCTTCAACGCCGTGCAGATCGGCGTGCCGCAGATCGATGCGCTGGCCGCCAACCGCATGCCGAACAAGTGGCAGGCCGCAACCCGCACCTCGACCTTCGACGAACTGTCGATCGCCGCCGGCGGCAAGCAGATCGCGGTCGCGCTCGACTTTGCCGAGCTGCCTTTCGCCTCGCAGAGCCTCGACCTGGTGGTGCTGCCGCACGTGCTGGAGTTCGCGGCCGAGCCGCACCAGGTGCTGCGCGAGGTCGAGCGGGTGCTGATTCCGGAAGGGCAGCTGATCATCTGCGGCTTCAATCCGGCCAGCATGTGGGGCGTGCGCCAGGGCATGGGGCGCATCACCAGCAGCAATTACCTGCCGACCGCCGGGGAGTTCATCTCTATGCCCCGGCTGAAAGACTGGTTAAAATTGTTGAATCTCGGCGCCACCCGCAGCCACTTCGGCTGCTACGCGCCGCCTTTCCGCACCTCGCAGTGGATCAACCGCTTCGCTTTCGTCGAAGGGGCAGGCCAGCGCTGGTGGCCTTACCTGGGCGCGGTCTACATCGTGCATGCGATCAAGCGCGTCAAGGGCATGAACATCATCGGACCGGCCTGGAACAAGAAGCCGGGCAAGGCGCCGAAGGCGGTGCCGGCGACCAACCGCAATGAACGCAACAACCAGTCATAAATCAAAGGAACACGAAGCAGCATGACGACCAAAGTAGAGATTTTTACCGACGGGGCCTGCAAGGGAAATCCGGGCACCGGGGGCTGGGGCGCGCTGCTCGTGGCCGGCGACCACGAAAAGGAAATCTTCGGCGGCGAGCCGAACACCACCAACAACCGCATGGAACTGCGCGCCGTGATCGAAGCGCTCGGCGTGCTGAACCGCCCCTGCCACGTCGTGCTGCACACCGACAGCCAATACGTGCAGAAGGGGATCTCGGAATGGATCCACGGCTGGAAGGCGCGCGGCTGGAAGACCTCGACCAAGGAACCGGTCAAGAACGAAGACCTGTGGAAGGCCCTCGACGCCGCCCAGCAGCAGCATGCGGTCGAATGGCGCTGGGTGCGCGGCCACAACGGCCACCCGGGCAACGAGCGTGCCGACAGCCTCGCCAACATGGGCGCGGCCTCGGTCAGACGCTAAGGCAAGTGCTACAATAAGCCTTTGATTTTTCAAGTATTCAACCTGTAAAAGCGCATGCGCCAGATCGTCCTCGATACCGAAACCACCGGCCTCAACCCACGCACCGGCGACCGCATCGTCGAAGTCGGCTGCGTTGAAATCTTCAACCGCAAGCTGACCGGCCGCAACCTGCATTACTACGTCAACCCGGAGCGCGATTCCGACGAAGCGGCGCTGGCGGTGCACGGCCTGACCACCGAATTCCTGAGCGACAAGCCGAAGTTCCACGAAATCGCCGCGGAGCTGCGCGAGTTCGTGAAGGATGCCGAGATCATCATCCACAACGCGCCTTTCGACCTGGGCTTCCTGAACCACGAATTCGAGCGCATCGGCCTGCCGCCCTTCGTCGACCACTGCGGCGGCGTGATCGACACCCTGGTGCACGCGAAGGAACTGCACCCGGGCAAGCGCAACTCGCTGGACGCGCTGTGCGACCGCTACGGCATCTCGAACGCCCACCGCAAGCTGCACGGCGCACTGCTGGACTCGGAGCTGCTGGCCGACGTCTACCTGGCCATGACGCGCGGCCAGAACATGCTGTCGATGGATGTCGAGATCGAAGAGGCGGGCGGCGGTGAGCTGATGGAAGCGGGACCGCTGGGCGAAATCATCGTGGTCGCTGCGGCTGCGGACGAGCTCGCCGAGCACGATGCCATGCTGGCCGCGCTCGACAAAGGCGTGAAGGGAGAATGTGTTTGGAGAAAATATTCTCCGCAGGGGTGACAAAACGCAAAACTCCCCCTATAATGCTCGTCATTGCAGCGACACAAACGCAGCAAACGGTAGGAAAACAGGGAGGTTAGCTCAGGGGTAGAGCACTGCATTCACACTGCAGGGGTCGCAAGTTCGAAACTTGCACTTCCCACCAGGATTCATCGAAAAGGCCAGTAGATTTGCTGGCCTTTTTGTTTTTCTCGTGGGGTCGTGGCCCGGCCACGCCTAGCGCCGCAATTCCGTCATGATCTTCTCGGCAAGGAAGTCGCAGGGCGGCCGCTTCGACTTGCTGCTGCGCGCGAGGATCACTTCCAGCGGTGCGATTTCCGGCAATCCCTGGGCCTGGCCGAGCAGGCTGAGGTGACCGGGCACCGCGCACTTCGCAAGCGGCGCCACCGCCAGGCCGGCTTCGACCATGCTGAGCAGTCCCATCAGGCTCGGGCTTTCATACGAGGTCCGGTAGGGGATCCGGGCCTTTTCCAGGCTGCGGATCGCGTTTTCGCGGGCCACGCTGCCGGGCAGGAACACGGCGATCGGCAGCGGCCTTTCGCGCCAGATGTCGGGCGTGCTCGGGTTGGCGACCCAGACCATCGGTTCGAAACGGATGAACTCCCCCGACAAACCCTTGACGCGCGTGGCGCACACCAGGTCGACCGAGCCATCCTTCACCATCGGCGCCAGCGCCACGCTCGGCAGCCCGACCACCTGGATCTCGACCTTCGGATAGGTCGCCGAAAACTTCTTCAGGATCGACGGCAGCAGCGAGGACGCATAGTCGTCGGGCACGCCGATCACGACCCGGCCAGTGATGTCCGGCCTGACCACCGCAGCCCATGCTTCATCCCTGAGCGCGAGCATGCGCCGCGCGAAGGTCAACAGGATCTCGCCATCCTGGTTGGGCACGACGCTGCGCGGCCCGCGCACGAACAAGGGCTTGCCGAGCGCCGTCTCGAGCGTCTTGATCTGCATGCTCACGGCCGACTGCGAACGGTGCACGAGCTCGGCGGCGCGGCTGATGTTCCCGGTATCGGCAACGGCGACGATCATCGTCAGGACGTCCAGGTCGAGTGCTTTCATTGGTATCAGAAAAACAGATAGATGCGTTCAGTATTATGCGGTTTTCTTAAAGTACCACGTCGGGCATAGTATTGGAAAGGAGGCCAACCATGAACGCACGAACCGCACCATCCTATCTCGCAAGTCCTGCACTGCAGTACGCCGCTATCCCTTCCGGCAAGCGGGTGCCCTACGTGGCCTGCGGCGCCGGCGAGCCGGTGTTTTTTGTCCATGGATCCCTGTGCGACTACCGCTACTGGGACAGCCAGACGGCTGCGCTTTCGAGCGACTTCTTCTGTGTGTCCATGAGCCTCGGGCATTACTGGCCGGCAGCCGCCGCGGACTTGCAGAGCGAATTCAACTGGCAGGCGCACGTGGACGAACTCGCCGAATTCATCGTCGCGATGGACTGCGGGCCCGTTCACCTGGTGGGACACTCGCGCGGCGGCTGCGTGGCGTTTCAGCTGGCGCGCGCCTATCCTGCGCTCGTGAAAACACTCACGCTCGCGGATCCGGCCGGTCCCCTGCAAATCGACGGCGCCCCGCAGGCGGCACTGCCGGCAGCGGCCGCTGCGCTGCGCACGCAAGTTGCCGACCTGGTCGAAAGCGGGGTGGTCGAGACGGGACTGGAACTCTTCGTCGACTCGGTCAGCATGCCTGGCATCTGGAGAAAGAGTCCGGATAGTTTCCGCACGATGGCAATCGACAACGCGGCCACGCTCCCCAAGCAGTTCCGCGATCCGCTGCCGGCTTATACCCGTGCGGCAGCGCGGGACGTGACATGCAGGACTCTGCTGATCGCGGGCGCGAAGAGTCCGCGCATGTACCGCAACAATGTGGATCAGCTCGCTGAATGGATCGCACATGCCGATAAAGAAGTCGTGGCGGGCGCGTCGCACGGCATGAGTGTGACGCACCCGGCGGCTTTCAACCGCCTGCTCCAGGCATTCATCGCAGCCTGAGTTTCGCAAAGCGCGCAGCCGCCTGCCCGTATGTGTATACTCGGCATTTTTGTGATGTTGTTCCATGGCTGCTGATCAACAAGACAGAACATCCTCCCTGGCCGTCCGCGCGCGCGGCCTGACTTCCCGAAACCTGGCTGCAGCGCTGCTTTCACTGGCTGCCGTGCTGGGCGCCGATCCGGCGCTGGCGCAGGCGGACAAGCCGACGCCCCCTGCGGCTGCGCCCGCACCGCTCAAGCTCGACACGGTGACCCTGCAGCGCGGCGCCATCCAGCAGACGGTCGAGGCAAGCGGAAAACTCCAGCTGCACAAATGGGCCGATGCCTACGCCCAGATCGGCGGCCAGGTAAAAGAGGTGGCCGTCGCCGTCGGCGACACGGTCCAGGCCGACCAGGCCCTGCTCGAAATCACGCCGACCCAGCAAGCCACCAAAGTCGAGAGCAACCGCGCCCAGATGGCCCGGCTGCAGGCCGAACTGGCCGACCAGCGCGCGCAGCTCGATTTCGCCCAGCTCCAGTTCAAGCGCCAGACCCAGCTGAAAGCGCAGAACGCCACCCGCGAGGAAGCCTTCGAATCGGCGCGCATGAACGCCGCATCGGCAGGCGCACGCGTCGATGCGATCATGGCGCAGATTCGCGAGCTGGAAGCGACCTTGAAGATCGATGAGGAAGCGCGCCAGAAAACCGTCGTGAAATCGCCGATTGCCGGGACTGTGGTCTCGCTGGCTGCGCGCACGGGGCAGATGCTGACGGCCGCACAGCTTGCGGCGCCGCTGCTGCGCATTGCCGACCTGTCGGAAATGACGGTGGCCGCGCGCGTCGCGGAAGACGATGTGACGCGCTTGCGGCCGGGGATGGCGGCGAGTTTCACGACCCCCGGTTATCCCGGCAAGCGCTGGTCGGGCAAGCTGCGCCAGGTCATTCCCATCCCGGCCGATGGCACGGGCGAGCAGGGCAAGCAGGCTTTTTATATTGTGCTGTTCGAGGTCAGGAATCCCGACCACGAACTGATGAGCGGCATGAGCGCGCAGGTGCAGTTCGTGGTCGCGCAGGCCCGCGATGCGCTGCTGCTGCCGGCGAACTGCCTGGGGATGCCGCTCGAGGACGGCCTCTATAACGTCAACGTGCTCGAGGCCGGCCAACGCGTCAGCACGCGCAAGGTGAAGCTTGGCCTGCGCAATGCGCAGCAGGCGCAGGTCCTTTCCGGACTCGCTGCAGGCGACAAGGTGCTGGTCGGTCCCGTGCCCGCAGGGCTTGCTCTTGAGGCAGGCCAATGACGCAGTGCCCTTCAGCGCCGGTATTTACCCGTACGCGAACAGTATCGGCGCTTTTGTCGGCACTGGCATGCGCCATCCTCGCCGGCTGCGCCAGCCAGGCCCCCATCGCGGAGCCCCCGCCCAAGGTCGATCTGCCTGCGGGGTGGACGGTGGCCGGGCCAGCACACGATCAGGCGTGGCCCGACCATCATTGGTGGCAGCGCTTTGGCAGCACCGAACTGACGCATCTGGTCGATGAAGGACAGTCCAGCAATCTTGAACTCGCGGGCGCGCTCGCGCGCGTGAGGCAGGCCGAGGCCGAGGCGCGCATTGCCGGTGTGTCCCTGCTGCCTGCCGCGAATGTTTACAGCGGCGCCAGCCGCGCGATGCCGATCGGCAGCGGCAGCGCGAGCACCTCCGCGGAAGGTGGTTTGCAGGTCAGTTACGAAATCGACTTCTGGGGCAAGAACAAGGCGGGCGCGCTATCCGCGGAAGCTTCGCTCGAGGCCAACCGTTTCGACCGCGAGACCGTGGCATTGACGGTCACCAGCGGTATCGTCTCGACCTATCTGCAGGTGCTGTCGCTGCGCGACCGGCTTGCCGTCGCGCGCGGCCACGTTGCGAACGCCGAGCATGTCCTGGCACTGGTCGAAGCGCAAAAGCGTGCAGGCGCGGCGTCATCGCTCGACCTGGCGCGCCAGCGTTCTGCGGTCGCTCAGCGGAAATCGGACATACCGGACCTGATGCAGCAGGAGCGCGAAGCGCAGTCGGCGCTGGCGATCCTGCTCGGCAAAGCGCCGCAATCCTTCTCCGTCGCCCAGCAGGGGCTGGACACGATCACCTTGCCCGAAGTATTCCCTGGCTTGCCCTCCGAGCTGCTGTCGCGCCGGCCCGACATCCGCCGGGCCGAGGCCAGCCTGGCTGCCGCCGACGCGAACGTCGCCGTGGCGCGGGCCAACCTCTTCCCCAGCATCAGCCTCACTGGCGCAATGGGCGCGCAAAGCAGCGCCTTGCTGTCGCTGCTGAATGCCCCGAATCTGGTCGCCAATGTCAGTACCTCGCTGATGGCGCCGATTTTCGATGGCGGACGGCTCAAGCGTGAACGCGACCTGGCCATCGCCCGCAAACAGGAACTGGTCCAGGTGTATCGCGCGACCGTGATTGCTGCACTGTCGGAAGTGGAGTCGGCGCTGGGCCAGATCCGCAGCCTGGACGAACAGCAGCGCCTGAAGACGACCGAACTGGAGGAGGCGCGCCAGGCCTCCGATCTGGCCGAGATCCGCTACCAGGCCGGGGCCGAGGATCTGATGACGGTCCTCGATACGCAGCGCGCCTTGTCGGACGTGCAGAACGACATGGGGATGTTGAAACTCAAGCGCCTGCAGGCGACGGTGTCCTTGTACAAGGCGCTCGGCGGCGGATGGCAGAGCGATCCGGGGCAGGACAGTTCCGCTCCGGCGAAAAGCTGAGCGATCGGCGACCAGGCGAATGCGGTATGCTTCAGCTTGCTTAATAAACCGCCAATCATCCCGCCGAAGGAGCCGCCTTGAAACGCCTGACCGCCAGTCTCGTTGCCATTGCCCTGATCGCATCCGACGCCTCGACCTTCGTCCTGGCCCAGGATTTTTCGAAGTACAGCCAGGAAGCGCTGGACAAGGAGCTGGCCCGCAGCGCGGTATCGCGGCTGGGCGTGATGGTGCCGATGCGCGACGGCGTGGCGCTGTCGACCGACGTCTACACGCCGAAGAACGCCAAGGGACCGCTGCCGACCATTCTCTGGAAGACGCCGTACAACGAACACAAGCTGCGCGGCGGCACCCTGCGCTACGTGCTCGAATCGGTCAAGCGCGGCTACGTGTTCATCGTGCAGAACGAACGCGGGCGCTATTTTTCGCAAGGTAAATGGGAGATCCTCGGCCAGCCGCAGCTGGATGGCTACGACACCCTCAGCTGGATCGCGCAACAGCCCTGGTCGAACGGCAAGGTCGGCACGCTCGGCTGCTCCTCGTCCGCCGAGTGGCAGCTGGCGCTGGCCGGGATGAATCACCCGGCGCACGCGGCGATGGTGCCGATGTCGGCCGGCGCCGGCATCGGCAAGGTCGGGCGCTTCCAGGAGCAGGGCAACTGGTACACCGGCGGCGTGCCGCGCAATCTGTTCTTCGTCTGGCTGTACGGCGTCGAGAACCCGCTGCGCGCCGAACTGCCGAATGCCGCGCTGACCGACGAAAAGCTGCGCGCCCGCATCGAGGCCTACAACGACCTCGATGCGACCAAGCCCAAGGTCGACTGGAACAAGCAGATCAGGCACCTGCCGGTCGACCAGATGCTGAGCGCACTCGGCGAGCCGCCGTCCACCTTCGAGCAATTCATCAAGCGCACCCCAAGCGATCCGGCCTGGCGCCAGGGCGGCCTGTACCACGAAGGCATGGGCTGGGGCGTGCCTGCGCTCTGGTTCAACAGCTGGTACGACGTCTCGATCGGACCGAACCTGGAACTCTTCAATGCCGCGCGCGCAGCCAACACCGACAAGACGGCCAGTGCGAACCAGTACGCGGTAGTGGCGCCGGTGCCGCATTGCCAGTATGCGCGTCTCGGACCCGACACGGTGGTCGGCGACCGCGCCATGGGCGACACCAGCTTCGACGTCGACGGCGCAGTCTATGGCTGGTTCGACCGCTGGTTGAAGGGCGAACAAAAAGCCTTCCCGGCTGCGACGCCGCGCGTGCGCTACTACATGATGGGCGCGAACCGCTGGCAGAGCGCGGCCCAGTGGCCGCCTGAAAACGCCAAGCCGATGCGGCTCTACCTGCGCTCGAAAGGGAATGCGAACAGCCTGTACGGCGACGGCCGGCTGGCCGGCGACGCACCGCCGGCAGGCGAGGCGCCGGACCGCTACCGCTACGATCCGATGAACCCGGTGCAGACCATCGGCGGCGGCGACTGCTGCAACGGCGGCGTGGTGGTGCCGGGCGCCTTCGACCAGCGCCCGATCGAGGCGCGCAGCGACGTGCTGGTCTACAGCAGCGAGCCGCTCACCAAGGCGGTCGACGTGGTCGGCTTCGTGGACGCCGTGCTGAAGGTGTCGTCGAACGCCAAGGACACCGACTTCGCGGTCAAGCTGGTCGACGTCGCGCCCGACGGCACGGCCTGGATCGTCGGCGACACGATCTTCCGCGCCCGCTATCGCAACGGTTACGACAAGCAGGCGCCCTTGAACCCGGGCGAGGTCGTGACCATCCACCCGACGCCGATCGCCACCGCGATCCAGTTCGGTGTCGGCCACCGCATCCGCGTCGAGGTGACCTCGTCGAATTTCCCGAAATTCGTGCGCAACCTGAACACCGGCGGGCCGAACGAGAGCGAGAAGGAAGGCGTGGTGGCGGACAATGCCGTCCACCATGCGCCGGATGCGGCGAGTTATATCGAATTGCCCGTCTTGCGCTGAGGATTTGCCAGGTGCCGCATCGGCCTAGTGAATGTATTCCTGCAGGACCGGAATGACACGGGCGGGCGCTTCTTCGAGCAGCCAGTGGCCGGAGCCGGGAACGACCGTGCCGTCGACCTCGTCCGCGACCAGGCGCACCTGCTCGATCAGGAAGCTGCCGCCCGACTTCTCGCCCGCGATGACGCCTACCGGCATCCGCAGCTGTTCCCGCGCGAGTTGGGCGAAGTCGGCGGCGTCGCGTTCGAAGTTGCGGTTCGGGCACGGAACGGTGCGGATCGGCCGCGAAATCGTTCCAGAAGTGCTCCAGGTAGATGCGCTCGCGCCCCGCCACGAGCGCCAGCGGGACCTCGCCGTAGAAATGAAAGTGCCAGAGATCCCGCAAGAGCCACATGTCCTTCCAGTTGCCGATTCCAGGCAGGAAGGCATCCATCAGCACGACACGCTCGGTTCTTTCAGGATACTGCGCGGCAAAGGCATAAGCCACCATCATGCCGATGTCGTGGCCGACGATGGCCGCCTTTTCCACGCCCAGCGACCCGAGCAGCCTGTCGATGTCGCGCGCCATGGTCTTCTTGTCGTAGCCGCCTTCGGGCTTCGAAGAATCGCCGGCGCCGCGCAGGTCGGGAACGATCACGGTATGGCTGCCCGACAGGACAGGCAGCACCGGGTCCCACATGCGGCTGGTCTCCGCGAAGCCATGCAGGAGCACCACCGGCGTGCCGGCGCCGCCGATCCGGAAGTGGAGAGTGACGTCGTCGAAAGCGGCATCGCGTTCGGTGAAAGGGCTGCCGTCCTGAACCGCCGGTGTTTGCGTGTCCATCCTTGCCTCCTGCGGACAAAAGCCCATTCTAGTTCTGCGCTTTGTATCGAACTTACGCGCGCCTTGCCGGGTTGATTCATCTCAAACATGACCTGTCACGCATGAATCTCTCGACCCGGTTCTGGTGCGAAACGCTTGTCTTATGTTGGTGCGCTAACGTTGAAGCGCCGGCCGATCCGGTATGGTGCAAGCACCATGAAACCGAAAGCGCACCGCACCCAGGTCTCGACTTCCCAGCTCGAGCTGCCGCTCGGCAAGCCCAGCGCAGTGCACGACCTGGCCTATTACATCGGCATCGGCAAGGTGTTCGCGGCCCGGCACAAGCGCTGGCCGACCGCGGACGCGACCCGCGAGGAGTTCCGGGCGGCGCGCGTGAAGGACGTCGACGGCCGCCGCATCGAGCGCGAGCTGCGCTATCCGGCGCCGGAACTCGAGGCCGATCCCGAGTACCAGGCCCTGCGCGAGCGCTGCCTGGCGGACGGGATGGGCGAGGGCGTGAGCCTGGAAGCGCTGGATCCGCGCTACCGCACCGTCCTGCTTGATGCCGGCATCGCCGATCTGTTCGCGTCCATCTCGCTGCCGGTCAAGGCCGGACCGGATGCGGTGCGCTACGCGACCGGGCTACCGGTACATGCCGCCGATGAGCTGACGCTGCGCATTGGGCAGGGCATCGCCATGCGGGCGCTGGCGACCGCAGGCTTCGATCCGCAGGACCCGCGCGTGCTGGCGCGCAGCTTCTCGGTGCGGGTACGGGCCAACGAAGAGCTCAAAAGTGTCATCGACCGCATCGGCATCCACCGTCCCGCGCTGGACGTTCGCCTGGCCGATCATTACCTGCTCGACGCCGGCGAGGATGGCCGCCTGACCGTCCGCTACCAGCTGCTGGCCGGCGGTCGCTATGCCGGACGCTTCGACGTCAAGCAGCTGAGCGCGAAGCTGGCAGCCGTCTACGCGGCCGACCCTGAATTGACCCAGCTGCGCGGCGCAGAGCCGCCTGAAACGTCCATGTTGCCCGCTATTCCGACGGCGCCCGCCCCAGGCAGCGCCGAGGAACTGCAAGAGCAACTGGCCTCGCTGCGGCCGGAAGGGCAGAGCCTGAAGCTGCCGATCCAGGCGCTGAGCCGCTTCGCCGAAATCCGGCGCCTTCTGGAAAAGGCGGGCGGCGATTACCGTCCGACCCGGCAGCAATTCGACTTCGAGGAGTATGTCGACCCGGCAGACGTGCTCCGGCAACTGCTCAAGGCCGACGCGCCCTAGTCTTGCGCTTGCCCGGCGTGACGTCGGCGCCGCCGAAGAGGTCGGGCTGGACTTGCGCCGGCTTCGGTTCAGGCTCCGGCTCGACGGCCGGCTCCGCGGCCATGGGTTCAGCCTGCGGCGCAGGCTCGGGTTCCGGCACCGTCCCGAAAGGATCGATCACGGCTGCCACGCCGTTCGTGTAGGCCAATACATCGTCGAGCACCTGGTAGTCGGCCGGGTCGGCCGTGCCGCCGGACGCGGCAAGCGATTGCCGGCAGCGCGCCGCCGCCTCGCGCACCATCGCCACCGTGCGGTTGCCGCAGGCGCCCTCGATCAGCTTGCGGAAGCGGTGCTCTTCCCACTTGTCTTCTTCGCGCTGCGTCAGGGTGGATGGATAATGGCGCGCCTTGTAGCGCAGGAACAGCTCGTCGAGCCTGGGGTCGAGGAAGCTTGGCTTGACCGTGGCGAAAGTGGCCGGGTCCATGGCGCGCAGCTGGTCGAGCAGGCGCCGGTCGGCATTGCCGACGAAGCCGGCATAGAGCGCTTCGTCCGGGTCGCACTCGGCAAATTCGCGCGTAAACACCACCTGCAGCAAGCGCGCGAGGTCGACCGTCTCCATCACGCCCAGCATGACGGGCACATTGGCCAGCGCCGCGCCGACGTCGATGTCGAGTTCCGCCGCGCGTTCGCGTGACAGCACGCCCAGGTTCTTGAAGAGCACCGGCGACTTGTTCGCGGCGATGCTGAAGATCGGCATCGGGTCGAACTCGTCGGGACGCTCGTCCGCGCTGGTGAAGAGCCGCCTGCGCATGGTTTCGGCATCGATGTCGAGCAGCTGGCGCGGGTCCTTGGCCAGGTCCCAGGCGATGACTTCGTTGCGGTTGGTCGGGTGCGGCGCCAGCGGCATCATGATGCGGACGCCGGCAGCCGCAGTGCGTCCGGTGCCGCCGATGAGAAGGAAAGGACTTTTCGCCTCCGCATCCATCTCCTGCAGCGCCAGGTTCTTGTCCAGCATCGAGAAGCAATGCGCGAACAGCTGCGGCTGGTGTTCGCGGATGCGCCGCGCCAGCGCGACCGTGGCCAGCACGTCGGACATGGCGTCGTGGGCGTCGTCGTGGGGCAGGCCGTTGGCTGCGCTGATCCGCTCCAGCGCGAACGAGACTTCGCCCTGATCGTTGCGCGGCCACTCGAGCGTCTCGGGGCGCAGCGCCCAGGTGGCGCGCACCAGGCCGAGCAGATCCCAGCGGCCGCATCCGTCCTTCCATTCGCGGGCATACGGGTCGACCAGGTTCCGCCACAGCATGAAGCGCGTGATCTCTTCGTCGAAGGCGATGGAGTTGTACCCGAAGGCGATCGTGCCCGGCGCGGCAAGCTCGCGATGGACGGCGCCGACGAATTGCAGTTCCGGCAGTCCCAGTTCCTGGCAGCGCTGGGGCGTGATCCCGGTCAGCAGGCAGGCGAGGGGATCGGGCAGGTGGTCGGGCGTGGGCTGGCAATACAGCGTGGTCGGGCGGCCGACGACGTTCAGGTCCATGTCCAGGCGCAGGCATGCGAACTGGACGGGCCGGTCGCGGACCGGGTCCAGGCCGGTGGTCTCGTAGTCGTAGGCCAGCAGACTGTTCATATGTGCATTGGGGGCGTGTCATGCCTTGTCGATGATCTTGTTCGAAGAATATCGGCAATGGCGCCCCAGCGGCGCACATGAGTTTTATCCGGCCGGACGGGATACCGCTTCGGACGCAGATACGTCAGCGGGCGCCGGCTCCATCCCGTCGTCCTGGTGGAAGGGCGCAAACCAGGTGGCCAGGAAGGACGGGATGGTGGCCACCATCACGAACACGAAATAGCTGACATAGCCCATCATCTCCTGCAGATGGCCGCTGACCACGCCGGTGACCATATTGCACAGTCCCATCAGGCCGGTGCCGAAGGCGTAGTGGGTGGTGGCGTATTTGCCGGGCGCGAGCTGCTGCATCAGGTAGATCATGAAGCCGACCGCGCCAAAGCCGTAGAAGAACTTCTCGATCACCACACCGGCGGTGATGGCCAGCATGCTGGACGGGAGAAGCATCGCCATCGCCAGGAAGGTCAGATTCGGGATGTTGACCGCGCAGCACAGCACGAACAGCACACGCTTCAGGCCGCGCCGCGCGACGAAGATCCCGCCCAGCAGGGAGCCGAGCAGCACCGCGGCCAGGCCGTAGGTGCCGTAGACGATGCCGAGCTGCTCGTTCGACATGCCGAGCCCGCCCTTGGCCGCGGCATCGACCATGAAGAAGGGGCCGATCTTCTCGAGCAGGCCGATACTGGTACGGAACAGGAAGGCGAAGGCGATCATCTTCCACACGTCGCGCTTCTGGAAGAAGGTGACGAAGGAATCCCACAGGATGCTGCCGGCGCCGCGCAGGCTGCTCGGCGTGTTCTCGGCCCGTGCACCATCCGGCATCACGCGCGCGTGCCACAGCGCCATCAGGACGGTGACCCCGCCGACGATGAAGAAGATCACGCGCCAGGCCTCCATCCATGCCATGCCGCCGGTGTGCAGCCGCCCGCTCACATACACCAGCAGGCCGGAAGCGATGATGGGACCGATGTTCCAGGACAGGCTCTGCACGCCGCAATACAGCGACTGCGCGCGCGTGTCGAGCGAGGTCACGTAGACGCCGTCGCTGGCGATGTCCTGGGTCGCGCCGACGAAGGACATCAGCCAGAACAGCGGCAGCATCACCGTCATGTAATCGGGCAGGCCCATGGCCAGCGCGGCGCCGGCAAAGCCCAGGCCGACCAGCACCTGCGCGCACAGCACGAAGAACTTCTTGGTGCGGACCATCTCGACGATGGGCGCGAACAGCGGCTTGATCGTGTAGGCCAGGATCAGCATGCTCGAGTAGGCCGCGGCGCGGCCGTTGTCCATGCCGAGATTCTTGAACATGATCGCCGTGACGCTGGTGAGCATGGTGTAGCCGAGGGCCATCGTGAAGTACCCGCTGGGCACCCATAGCAGCGGGTGCCGGATACGCCCGGTGTTGGTCATGTGTCTCCTCCGTGTCCTTGTTTTTATGGTGGCTCAGGCGGATCAGGCGGCGCGTCGCTGCCCGTGCTGGGTAGCGACGTAGTCGCGGTACCACAGCGCGCTGGCCTTGGGGATGCGCTTCTGGGTCGCATAATCGACGTAGACGATGCCGAAGCGCTTGGCGTAACCCGAGTTCCACTCGAAGTTGTCCATCAGGCTCCACAGGAAGTAGCCGCGCACGTCCACGCCCTGGTCGATGGCGGTCTTCAGCGCCGCGAGGTGCTGTTCGACGAAGCGGATGCGGACCGCGTCCGCGACCTGGCCCTGCACGACGCTGTCCGGGGCCGCCATGCCGTTCTCGGTGATGTAGATCGGCGGCAGCGCGTACTCGCCCTTCAGCTTGAGCAGCAGCTCGGTCAGGCCCTGCGGGTAGATCTCCCAGCCCATGTCGGTGACGCCCTGCGCGGCGGGCGCGGTGCGCGGCGGCGTCTCGGCGCTGGCGAAGTGGCGGAAGTAGTAGTTCACGCCCAGGAAGTCGAGCGGCTGGCGGATGATGTCGAAGTCGCCCTCAACGACGTCGGGCGCGTTGGCGCCGTGCGCGCGCAGGGCCAGCGCCGGATAACGGCCCTTGAAGATCGGGTCCATGAACCACTGCACCGAACGCGCCCACTCCAGCTCGGCCAGTGCGCGGTCGGTATCGCTGCCGGTGGCAGGGTCGGAAGTCCACTGGTTCAGCACGATGCCCAGCGCGGCCTTCGGCTTCTCGGCGCGCATCGCCTGCATCGCCAGGCCGTGCGACAGCAGCAGGTGGTGCGAGACCTGGACCGCCTGCTTCGCATCGGTCACGCCGGGCGCGAACTGCGAATTGCCGTAGCCGAGGTTGGCGGTGCACCAGGGTTCGTTATGGGTGGCGATGCTCGCCAGTCGGTTGCCGAAGCGACGCGCCACTTCCCGGGCGTAGTCGGCAAAGCGCAGGGCGGTATCGCGCGACAGCCAGCCGCCATCGTCCTGCAGCCCTTGCGGCAGGTCCCAGTGGTAGAGGGTCAGGTGCGCGGCGATGCCTTTTTCCTGCAGCGCGTCCAGCAGGCGCGCGTAGAAATCGAAACCCTTCTCATTCCATGCGCCTTTGCCCGAGGGCTGCACGCGCGACCAGGCCATCGAGAAGCGGTAGGCGTCCACGCCCAGCCCGGCCATGATGCCGACGTCCTCGCGGTAGCGGTGGTAGTGGTCGCAGGCGACGTCGCCGTTGCTGTGGTCCTTGATATTGGCCGGATTGCGGCAGAAGGTGTCCCAGATCGATGGGCCCTTGCCGTCTGCTGCGGAAGCGCCTTCGATCTGGAATGCGCTGGTAGCGACGCCCCAGGTGAAGTCGGGGGGGAACTGGATGGAATCGGTCATGGAGAAGGACGCGTGGAGTTATGAAATCGATTTCATATTATGCTTGCGACGGCGCAGCTGTCAAATGGTTTTTGGCGGCAACAGCCGGCAGCAAACTCTGAGCGAGGAGCAGCGTGAGCGGCGGCACCTGCGCAGGATGGTTCATGCTGCCGCTAAATCTGTAATCGATTTCAATTTGCGATGTAAATCTCGGTCAACGCGAGGCACGAGTTCCGATCACATAAAATTGGCCCAACTATTTCACTTCCAGGTACCATGGACCGCTTCCACGAAATGCAGGTTTTCGCCGCCGTCGTCGAGGCGGGCAGCTTCACCGCCGCGGCGCACGTGCTCGACATGTCGAAGGCGGCGGTCTCGCGCTACGTCGCCGAACTGGAGCAGAGGCTGGGCGTGCGCCTGCTGCACCGGACCACACGCAAGCTCTCGCCGACCACCGAAGGGGAAATCTTCTACGCCCGCTGCCGTGAACTGCTGGACAGGCTGGCCGACGCCGAGGCCGAGATCGGCGGCCATGGCGGCGAGGCGAACGGCCTGCTGAAGCTGAGCGTCCCCGTCAGCTTCGGCCTCATGCACCTGGCGCCGCTGTGGCCGGCCCTGCTGGCGCGGCATCCCGGGCTGACGCTCGACGTGACCCTGTCCGACCGCATCGCCGACCTGGTCGAGGAGGGTTTCGACGCCGCGGTGCGCATCGGCCAGCTGCCGGCGTCCTCGCTGATCGCGCGCAGGCTGGCGTCGACCCGCATGGTGGCCTGCGCCTCGCCGGATTATCTTCAACGCCATGGCATGCCGCTGCAGCCGGATGACTTGCGCCGGCACGAAGTGATCTCGTACAGCCTGTTTTCTGCAGGCGAGACCTGGACCTTCAGCGGCCCGGACGGCGAGGTGTCGGTGAAGGTGGCGCCGCGCATGCGCACCAACAGCGGCGACACCTGCCGCGCCGCGGCCCTGCAGCACCAGGGCGTCATCTTTCAGCCCAGCTTCATCGTCGGCGCCGACCTGGCTGCGGGCCGGCTGCAGGAGATCCTGCCAGGCTACCGCGCGGCCGAACTGGGCATCCATGTCGTCTACCCATCGCGCAAGTTCGTTGCGCCCAAGGTGCGGGCGCTGGTGGATTTCCTGGTCGAAGCCTTTGCTGAACCGGTCTGGTAGAACACTGATTGTTCCACTGAGTGAAACAGTCTTGCTCTGCCAGCCCCATTTATCGCTGCCGGGAGAGTGAATAAGATGGGACATGTTTACGCGGCGACGCCGCTTCCACCCGATGAGGAGTCGACATGTCCACCCTACCCACGCTCTTTCTTTCGCACGGTTCGCCCATGCTGGCGCTCCAGGACAGCCCGGCGCGCCGCTTCCTGCAGGGCCTCGGCAAGACGCTGCCGCGCCCGCAGGCGATCCTGGCCGTCTCGGCGCACTGGGAAACCCGCGGCGGCCCGGCGGTGAGCCTGGCCGAACAGCCCGAAACCATCCACGACTTCGGCGGTTTTCCGCGCGCGTTGTTCGAGATGCAGTACCCGGCGCCGGGCGCGCCCGCGGCTGCCGCACGCGCCGCGGCGCTGCTTTCGGAGCACGGCATCGCCGCCGGCCGGAGCGCCCAACGCGGGCTCGACCACGGCGCCTGGGTGCCGCTGACGCTGATGTATCCGGAGGCGGATATCCCGGTCGCGCAGCTCTCGGTGGTGCACGGCGCCAGCCCGGCCGAGCATGAACGCATCGGCCGCGCGCTGGCGGCGCTGCGCAGCGAAGGCGTGCTGGTGGTCGGTTCCGGCTCGCTGACCCACAACCTCTACGAGTACCGCGGGCAGGGCATCGACGCCCCGGTGCCGCAATGGGTGAGCGAATTCGAAGCCTGGATGAAGGCGCGCCTGGAAGGCAGCGAGCGCGCCGCACTGCTCGACTACCGCCGTGCGGCGCCGTTTGCGGCGCAGAACCACCCGACCGAGGAGCACCTGCTGCCGCTGTATGTAGCGATGGGCGCGGCCGGGCCGGATGCCCGCGCGACCCAGCTGCACGCCAGCTTCGAGCACGGCGTGCTGGCAATGGACGCCTACGCGTTCGCATGAGGAGAACAGCATGCGTGACCAACTCGACCAGGTCCTGACCGAGCCGGTTTCCGGCCTGGCTTACCGCATCCGCCCGGCGCAGGCACAGGCGCAAGCCGGCAAGGCGCCATGTCTGGTGCTGCTGCACGGCGTCGGCGCCAACGAAGCTGGCTTCATCGAACTGGCGCGGCAAATGGACCCGCGGCTGGTGGTGATCCTGGCGCGCGGGCCGCTGACGCTGGCGCCCGGCCGTCACGCCTGGTTCCAGGTGCGCTTCACGCCGTCCGGGCCGGCCATCGAGGCGGCCCAGGCCGAGCGGGCGCGCACCACGCTGATCGACTTCATCGGCCAGCTGCCGGCACGTCACGAGGTCGATCCGGCGCGGATCTGGGTTGCCGGCTTCAGCCAGGGCGGGATCATGAGCGCAGGCGTCGCCCTGACGTCGCCGGGCAGCGTGGCCGGCTTCGGCGTTCTGAGCGGCCGCATCCTGCCCGAGATCCAGCCGCTGCTGGCGCCGGCCCCGCTGCTGGGCAAGCTGCATGCCTTCGTCAGCCACGGCCGCGGCGACCAGACCCTGGGCATCCATTTCGCCCACCAGTCGCGCGCACTGCTCGGGAAGCTCGGCGTACCGCTGGCTTACCACGAGTACGAAGCGGGCCATGCGCTCGACCACGCCATGGTCCGGGATTTGCGGCAGTGGCTGGACCGCCGGCTCGAAGAGACCGCAGCATATCGTCCGGCAGCTTTTTCCTGATGAGCGCATCATTGGGTCGCACCCCGGGCCGCGCACCGGCCGCCACGAATCGAAAGGAATGCACATGCCATTGACGATCGCAGCACGCGTATTGATGTCGGCCATCTTCATCATCTCCGGCTGGGGCAAGCTGACCGGTTACGCCGGGACCCAAGCCTATTTCGCCTCGATGGGCCTGCCCATGCCGGCGCTGGTGACGCCGCTGGTCATCCTGATCGAACTCGGCGGCGGCCTGGCCCTGCTGCTCGGCTTCAAGACCCGCTGGGTGGCGGCCGTCCTGGCGCTGTTCAGCGTGGCGACGGCCCTGGTCGCGCACACCAACTTTGCCGACGCCAACCAGATGAACAACTTCATGAAGAACCTGGCGATGGCGGGCGGCTACCTGCTGTTCGCGAAGTATGGCGCCGGCGCGCCCAGCATCGACGCGAGGCTGGAGAAGCGCTGAGCGTTTCCCCCGCCATGGCGCCGGCCGGAGGGCGATCGTGCTAGCATGGTCTGCACGATGGTCAGGCGTTTGGTACGGCTTTCATGAACTCCGACACTGCCACGGCGATCGAGCGTCATCTCGACGAGCTGCTCGAGCACCTCCCGGCGGGCGTCGTCGTGCACGGCCCCGACGGCAGGATCGTGTCGGCCAACCGGCTGGCTGCCGAACTGCTCGGGCAGAGTCCCGAGCAGCTGCAGGGCACCGGCGCCGAGGCCGCAGCCTGGCATTTCCTGCAAACGAATCATGCCCCCATGCCGCCGGAAGATTATCCGGTCAATGTGGTTCTGCGCACGCGCGAAAAAGTGGCCCACCTGATCGTCGGCGTGCCGCCGGCGGGACACGAGCCGCTGCGCTGGCTGATCTGCAATGCCTACCCCGAATTCGACGCCGAGGGTGCGTTGCGCCAGGTGGTCGTGTGCTTCACCGACTGCACCGCGCTGAAGCGCGCCAAGCAGCGCCTGCAGAAATCCGAGAAGCGCCTGCGCCTGACCCACCCCGACGACCGCGCCGCGATGACCGAATTCATGCGCCGGCTGCTCGAAGAATCGGTACCGCGCGATACCTACAGCATCGAGTTCAGGCTGCGCCACCGCGACGGCCATTACGTCCCGGTGCTGTCGCGCGGTTTCGTGCTGCGTGGCGCCGACGGCAGGCCGCTGCGGATGTCGGGCACCAATACCGACCTCACCGAGCGCAAGGCGGCAGAGCGGCAGATCTACGAGGCCGCTTATTTCGACCACCTGACCGGGCTGCCGAACCGCCGCTTCCTGATCGAGGAGCTGGACCGCATCCTCGCGCGCGCACATCGCTCACGCCGTTTCGGCGCGCTGCTCTTCCTCGACCTGGACAACTTCAAGCTGCTCAACGACACCCTTGGCCACGACCTCGGCGATGCCCTGCTGCGCCAGGTCGCGCAGCGCCTTCGCCATACGCTGCGCCACAGCGACCAGCTGGCGCGCCTGGGCGGCGACGAATTCGTGATCGTGCTCGAAGACCTCGGCTGCGCGGTGGAAGAGGAAGTGACCGAGACCGACCGCGTGGTCGAAAAACTGCTCGCCGCGCTCGACCAGCCTTATTTCATGGATGGGCGGCTGGTCCTCAGCACGCCGAGCATCGGCATCGTGATGTTCGACGGCGTCTCCGCCGGCATCGATACCCTGCTCAAGCAGGCCGACCTGGCGATGTACCGCGCCAAGGCGGAGGGGCGCAACACGGCGCGCTTCTTCGACCCCGGCATGCAGGCGGCGGCCGACCAGCACGCCGCACTCGAGGGCGCGCTGCGCGAGGGGTTGCTGGATCACCAGTTCGTGCTGTACTGCCAGCCGCAGTTCAGCGGCAGGGGGCGGCTGGTCGGCGCCGAAGTGCTGGTGCGCTGGCGCCGCGACGGCGGCGAGGTGGTCGAGCCCACGGCATTCATCGGGCTGGCCGAGTCCTCGGGTCTGATCGTCCCGCTCGGTCAGCACGTGCTGGAAGAAAGCTGCCGCGCGCTGGCCCGCTGGAAGAACGACCGCGCACTCGGCAGGCTCAAGCTCGCCGTGAACGTCAGCGTGCACCAGCTGCGCCACGCGCAATTTCCGGAACAGGTCGCCAGAATCCTGATCGACACCGGTGCGCCGGCACACAAGCTGTGGCTGGAGCTGACCGAGAGCGTGTTCGCCGAAAACGTCGCCGAAATCATCGGCCGCATGCACGAACTGCGCGCGCAGGGCCTGCAGTTTTCGCTCGACGACTTCGGCACCGGCTATTCCTCGCTGGCCTATCTCAGGCGCTTTCCGCTGTCGGCGCTGAAGATCGACCGTTCCTTCGTGCACGACGTCCATGTCGATCCGGACGCCGCGCCCATCGTCGAAGCGATCATCGCGCTGGCGCGCAAGCTCAGGCTCGAGATCGTCGCCGAGGGTGTCGAGCACGAAGAGCAGCGCAGTTTCCTGGTCGACGGCGGCTGCGGTGCGCTGCAGGGCTATCTGCTCGGGCGGCCGATGCCGATCGAGGATTTTGAACGCCTCTACAGCGCCGCCGGCGCAGGCCATGCCTGAACATGGCAGCAAGAAATGCTCTGGAAAAATCTCCTTGGTCTGGCGCGTGTTTTGACTGACCAGGGCTGCTTGCAAGGCTTATAGTCTTGCAAGTTGACAATTCAGGCACTGAACGCTCGCCGGAAGCAGCCGTCGTGCGCATTTGTATTTACGCTGATGCCTGCTCAGGAAGCCGGCGCGCCCAGCACCCTGCGCCGGATCCGCTGCCAGTTGGCGAGAAAGGCGTCGACCTCGGCCGCTTCGCTTTCGCGGCGCTGGAGCATGCCGGCCATGGCCCGCGTGGTGCCGCCGTTCAGGAACCAGCTCAGCGGCGGCTGGCGGCCTTCCGCGGTCCACGGGTAGCGCAGCTCGATCACGCGGCCGCTGGCGCAGCCGCCCAGCAGGCGGGTGGTCTCTTCCTCGGCCGCCTGGGCGCGGGCATTGCGGGTCTGGTAGAGGGCAAAGAAAGGCAGCGACAGCTCCGGCATCGGCGGCACGGCGCGGTCGCCGGGACGCACGCGCGGCTGCCAGGGCATGCGCAGGCCGACCGACAGCGGGCGCGGCGCCGGGCCGGCGACAGCGTCGATCATCTGCGCGCGGGTCGGGCAGATCCATTGCGACTGCGAAGCCGGTTCGTTCTCGATCACCAGCACCACCAGCTGCTCCGGCTTGACCACGCCGAGCTGCAGGATCTCGGCGATCATCGCGTTCAGCGTGGCCGCGCCCGAATTCTCGAAGTAACCGCCGTCGACCAGGTAGTCCCAGGGCTGGCCACGCGTGGTCTGCACCAGCGCGGCCGGGCTGATGTAGGGGAAGCGCGCGCTGTTGTGGACCGCCTGGGCCAGGGTCAGGCGCGAGGTGTCGAGCGGCGCTTCGCCCGGGCCGCCGGCGAACAGGTCGTAGGCCTGGGGCGGGACGAAAGCCAGGTCCGACTGCACCACGCGCCGGCCTTCGCTGGCCGAGGTGGCGTTCAGCAGCAGGCGCGGCGCCGCTGCGGCTTCGGGACCGAGCGCCAGCAGCGGCCGTGCGAACCAGTCGCGCGCCGGCGAATCCGGGAAGCGCTGGGCCCAGCCGCGCTGCCAGGCGCCTTCGAGCGCCAGCGAGCGGTCGCAGCGCGCGCAGGGGAAGGGAGAAAAGCGCGCCAGCAGGTCCGGGTAGAGCAGGTAGCCGACCAGCGGCGCCAGGTAGTCCTGGCCGAGGAAGGCCGTCACCTGGTTTGCCGTGGCCCCGTAGTCCGCGCCGCCGACGGCCAGCGAGCCGGCGAAGGCGGCCAGGCCCAGGCTGCCGCCCGACACCCCGCTCATCGCATAGATGTTCGGTGCGAAGCGCTTGCCCTGGCTGCGCGCCTGGCGTTCGAGTTCGAGCAGCAGGGTGCCGGACCAGAAGGCCGCGCGCGAGGCGCCGCCGGCGGCCGCCACCAGGTAGACCGTTTCATTGCCGTGCGCGCCGCGCGCCGCCTGCCAGGCGCGGAAATCCTCGGCCAGGCTAGGTCGCCGTACGGCCAGCGGCGGACCGCCGTTACGGGCGACGAAGTGGTTCTCGTTCGAGATCGAGGCCAGCAGCGCGGCGAACAGCGGCAGCAGGGCCAGCGAAGGCCAGCCGGCGCTTTTCGGCAGGTAGACCAGCACGATGCTGCCGAACACGGTCCAGGAGCCGAAGGCGAACAGCAGCAGCGCCGGCGCGCCGAGCGCCCTTGCCGCGGCCTCCTGTCCGAACCAGACCGCGGCCAGCACCAACGCCGACACGCCGAACATCAGTAGCACCGCGGCCACGCTGACGCCGGCCGTGCGGCGCGAACGGGCCCAGGGCTGGCTGGCCAGTGCCTGCCGCCGCAGCCAGCGGTTCAGCAGGCGCCGCCGCAGCACCACCAGCACCAGGAAGCCACCTGTGTAGAGGGCCGGGGCCAGCCAGGCGCCGGGCGGGGCGCCCGGCAGCGCGAACCAGAGCGTGATCGGCACGCAGGACAGCAGCCCCAGCGCCCGCGGCAGCCAGGTGTTGACGCCGGCGGCAAAGCCGTGGTGCTCGCAACGGCCGACATTGTCGACGGCGAAGCGCTTCGCCACCAGCAGGCGTGCGCAATACCAGGCGGTCAGCGACCAGTAGGCCAGCGCCGCGATGAAGATCCAGTAGCTCGGGTTGGCCCACAGGCTTTCGCGGGTTTCGGCAAAGTTGCGGAAGGCGCCCAGCGCTTCGCGCGCCTGCGGGACCCCGAGCAGGATGGCATTGCCGGCGGCGACCGTCAGCACCGGGTAGAAATTCAACAGCAGGGTGCGGCGCAGGAAGGTGAAGCGGGTGATCTGGGCGGCGTGGGGCGCGCCGCGCTCGTCGATTTCAGTTGGTTCCGGCATCGCCCGCTCCCTCTCGTCACCTCTGCATTGTGATCATACGGGCAAGCCGGGCGCCGCGGGGCACATCGGATGCAGGGTCTTGGCCGCGGATCAAGACGCCGCGGTGCAAAAGCTGTCAGGCGGAAAGCCGGGCACGTGCCGGCGGCGCCGCCTGGTCGGGGGCGACAAGGGCCAGCGCTTCCTCGAAGGAGCGCAGCACCATGTCCACCTGCTTCTCGACCAGCGAGGCGCTCGGCACCGGGTCGATGAGCGGCAGGCGGATCGTCACCAGCATCGCTTCCGGCAGGCCGGCGCGCAGGTTGGCGACCGCCGTCAGCCACTGCTCCAGCATGGCCTCGGTCGGGTAATTGATGAAGACCGTCGAGACCAGGTCGGCCTTGTCCGGACCGGGGTTCTCGGCGTCGCCGATGATCGAGAAGCTGCGCGCGTCGACCTCGTCTTCGCGCAGGGCGCGCACCAGCAGTTCGCTGAGGAGGTCGTCGCGCATCGAGGCCAGGCCGACGCACAGCACCACCGAATGGGCCGGCACGTCGAGCGCGCCCTGCCAGCGGCCCAGGCGCGCTTCGCGCATCTGGCGCAGGTGGGCGCCGATGTTGGCGTCGAGCAGGGACATCTCGCGCCGGCGCCGCAGCTTGGGCGCGCCGCCCGATTCCGGGGTCAGGGTCGCGGCAACGTCGGCGATCGCGGTGCGGATCCGGTCTTCCTGCGGCTTTTCGATCTTGCCCGAGCGGGCGTCGCTCCCCACCAGCACGATGCCCGGCAGCAGGATGTGGTCGCAGTAGCGCGCGAAGCTGGAGCGCTCCAGGAAGGCCTGGGCGTCGTGGATGATGGCGGCGATGTCGCTGGCCAGGATCCGCTGGTAGAAACGCTGGGCGCCGGACACGGCCGGGGCGTCGCCGAGCAGGATCGTGACCGGCTCCAGCGTGCGCACGTGGCGGCCGGCGACCACCAGGCACAGGGTCAGGGGCGTCGACAGCAGCAGCCCCACCGGGCCCCACATCGCGCCCCAGAACAGCGCCGAGATGATCACCGCCAGCGGCGACAGGCCGGAGCTGTGTCCGTACACTTTCGGTTCGACGACGTTGGCGACCAGCAGTTCCAGTGCGACGAACAGCACCATGCAGGACAGGGCCAGGCTCCAGCCCGGATCGATGGCGGCCACGAACAGCGCGATCACGGCGCCGGCCGCCATGATGCCGAGATAGGGCACGAAGCGCAGCAGGCCGCTGAGCGCGCCCCACAGCGCCGCGTGCGGCACGTCGGCCGCCCACAGCACCACGCCGATCAGGGCGCCGAAGGTGACGTTGACGATGAATTGCGAGAAGAAGAAGCGCGATACGCCCTGGGCCGCGTCGGCCAGCGCCTGGATCGTGCGGCTGACCTCGGTCTGGCCGCCGAGCCGGATCAGGCGATCGCGCAGCGATTCGTGCTCCAGCGACATGAAGACCAGCAGCACCAGCACCAGGCCGGCCTCGCCGATCGGACCCCAGGCCAGCGAGAACAAACGGGTCAGCGCGCCGGCCGTGGTCAGGCGCGGCGCCCGGATCTCGACCGGAATCGGCTGGGTCGGGCTGATCGTGATCGTGGTCATGCCGCGCTTGCCGGTGGCCGGCACGCTGCCGCTCGGCGCCACCGCGCTCAGTTCGGCCTCGATGCGCTCGAAGGGGCGCTCGGCAAGTTCGCGCACGGCGGCGACCTTGGTGCGCATCGCCGCCCGGTACTTCGGCAGGTCGCGGGTGACGGCCACCAGCTGGAAGGCGAGGACGATGCCGATCCCGACCACGCAGGTCGTGGCCAGCAGCACCGACAGGATGGTGGCCGGCATCTGGTGCAGGCCGGCGCGGCGCATGCTGCGGATCAGCGGCGCGATGACCAGGCTCAGGATGGACGCAAGCGCGATCGGCTCGAGGACGTCGCGGCCGAAATAAAGCAGACCCAGCCCGCAGGTGACAGTCACCAGCGAGCCGGCATTCAGGTGCTTGAACAGGGAAAGATCGCGCATTCGCGTGCTGCGGGCGGGATAGCGGTCTATCCCGTGGAAACGTAAAACCAGCAATGTATCGCAAAAACGTGAATACGATCAATTTTATGCAGTTTTCTTTCCACCCGAAGCTTTTTGCGCCGCCGTGATGGTCCACAAATAGATGGTCCGGCCGTTGACGTCGACCGTGTCCTCGGGCTGCCAGTCCGGCCCCATGTCGAAGGCGTGCGAGACGACCCGCGAACCGGGCTTGAGCTGGGACCACAAACGCGGCCTGAGCTTGATATTGATGTTCGGCAGCAAGTACAGGCTCACCACCGAGGCCGGCGATAGGTCGGTCTCGAACAGGTCGGCTACCCGAAACTTGACCCGCTGCTCGACGCCGGCCTTTCTGGCATTGGCCTGTGCTTCGGCGATCCGCTCCGGATTCAGGTCGATGCCGACGCCGTGCGCGCCGAACTGCCGGGCGGCGGTGACGACGATGCGGCCGTCGCCGCAGCCGAGGTCGTACAGGGTGTCGCTCTTGCCGACCTTGGCCAGCGCCAGCATGCGGTCGACCACGTCCTGGGGCGTCGGCACGAAGGGCACGTCGAGTCTGGGCGGGGTGGCGAAGTCCTGGGCCCGGGCCAGGGTGCCGAGGCCAGGAACCACAGCGAGGCCCAGGTTGGCACCGGCAGCGGCAGCGGCGGACAGCAGCAGGGTACGGCGGCGTGCTTGCGGATTCATCGGCTCTCCTCATCGTGGTTGGCGTTGGGCGGGTCGCGGAGCGCCTCGTCCTGGTGCAGGAAGGCGAGCAGCAGCAGGCCGGCGGCCAGCACCGCGATGCCGATCCAGGCGGCGTTCAGGCCGCCCAGCGTCTGGCTGCTCACATAGCTGAGGCTGGACCACAGCATGTAAGCGCAGCTGGCGCAAAACAGCAGCGGCAGCAGCGGGTACAGCGGCACCCGGTAGGGACGCGCGCGGCCGGGCTCGCGCCGGCGCAGCACGAACAGGGAGATGCCGCTCAGCAGGAAGAACAGCCAGAACACGGGTGCGGTGAATTCGACCATCGCGCGGAAACCGCCGCCCAGCGCCGCGCCGATGCCGACCAGCAGCAGCGCGGCGCCGCACTGCACCAGCATGGCCAGCGTGGGCGTGGCCCGGTGTCCATCCCAGCGCGCCAGCCAGGCCAGCCGCCGCCAGTCGCGTCCCATCGCATAGCCGGTGCGGGCGCCGACGATCATGGTGGCGTTGATCGAGGTCAGGCTGGAAATGGCGACCAGCAGGGCGATCGCCTGCTCGCCGCCGCGTCCGAAGGCACGGCGCATCAGTTCGGCGGCGGGCGCCGGCGAGGCCGCCAGCGCCTCCATGCCCAGGCCGTGACAGTAGCCCCAGGTGACCAGCAGGTAGAGACCGGTCACGATCAGCACGCCCAGCACCAGCGCACGGACCATGTTGACGGCGCCATCGCGCACCTCGGCGCTCAGGTAGGCGGCTTCGTTCCAGCCGCCGTAGGTCAGCAGCACGAAGACCATCGCCAGGCCGAAGGAAGCGTGGCCGGCCGCCGGCGCCGCCGCGGCTGCCGCGGCCGGCTCGCCGGCGGCGCCCGGCAGCAGCAGGGCGGCCACGGCCACCAGCAGCAGGCCGCCGACCTCAAGCAGGGTCAGCCAGGTCTGGGTGGCGCTGCCCGCGCCCAGGCCGTGCAGGTTGAGCAGGCCCAACACCAGCACGGCGCCGGCGGCGTAAACGGTGCCGCTCCAGGCCGGCGTCAGGCCCGGCAGCGGCGCCACCTGGGCCAGATAATCGCCGAACACGAAAGCGAGCAGGGCGATGGAACCGGTGGTGATCACGGCGTAGCGGGCCCAGCCGAACAGGAAGGCCAGCGCGCGCCCGTAGGCCCGCTGCAGGAAGTGGTAGTCGCCGCCAGCATGCGCGTAGGCGGTGCTGAGTTCGGCGTAGCAGAGCGCACCGGCCAGCGACACCGCGCCGCCCAACAGCCATGCGACGAACATGCCGGGGGCGCCGCCGCTCATGCCGGCCACCAGCGCGGGCGCTTTAAAGATGCCGGCGCCGACCACGATGCCTACGATCAGCGTGACGGCTTCGCGCAGACCGAGCAGCGGCCGCGGCTGGGCCTGGGACTCAGCGGCGGTTTCGGTAACTGTAGCGGTGGCGGGCGAGATCGGCATGTCCATTAGGACGAGCCGATTCGCGCGAAGTTCCTCCCGTGCCGAACCGTGTGAGCCGGATCAAGCGCCCGGGTCGACCTTCGCCGCCGCCAGCGGCACCAGGGCCGGGCCCTCGAGCACCCGGCCGTCGGGCGCGAAACGGCTGCCGTGGCAATCGCAGTCCCAGCTGGTTTCGGCGCCGTTCCACTTGATCTCGCAGCCCATGTGCGAGCACTTGCCGGCCACCGCCTGCAGCTTGCCGTCCTCGCCGCGGTAGACCGCTATCGGCTGGCCCTGGATCTCGATCTTGCGGCTCTGGCAGGGCGGCAGGTCCTTCAGCTGGTTGAGCTGGTCCGCGTCCAGCTGCGCCGCCTGGTCGGGCTGGGCCGGCCCGGTGCTTTCCTTCTGGAAGCCGTCCGGGCGCTGCGCCTGCGTCAGCCGGTCGACCGCGTACAGGTCGCGCCAGGGCGTGCCGCGGCCGAGGATCTCGTCGGCCAGCATCATGCCGGCCAGCGTGCCGTAGGTCAGGCCGTCGCCGGAGAAGCCGGTGGCGATATAGGTGTTCTGCGCGTCGACGTTGCGGCCGATGTAAGGCAGCTTGTCCTTGGCGCGGTAGCGCTGGGCCGACCAGCGGTATTCGACGGGGCCGATCGGCCAGTGGTCGCGCGCGAACAGTTCGAGTTCATTGAAGCGCTCGGCGCCGACTTCCTTCTCGCCCAGCTTGTGGGCGCTGCCGACCACCGCCAGGTAAGTGCGGCCGTTGGCAGTGTAGGTGCGCACCGAATGCCGCTCCTGGCCGATGCACCAGTAGACGCCGGGTTCCGGCACGCTGTCGTGCAGGGGCGCGGCGATGCCGTATTCGCGCACCACTTCCAGCTGCGATTGCACCAGGTGGATGCCGATCGGCGTGTGGGTGGCGATGACGATGTGCTGGCAGTGGATCTTGCCGTGCTCGGTGTGCACCACGGCCGGCTCGTCGTCGATGGCGGTGACGCGGGTGTTCTCGAAGATCAGGCAATCTTCGCTGCCGATGCGCTGGGCCAGCTGGCGGACGTATTCCAGCGGCTGGAACTGGGCCTGGTCCTCGACGCGCAGGGTCTTGAGCGCATCGACCGGCAGCGGCGCATCGTCGCGCAGGTCGGCGTGAAGGCGCGCGCGCATCGCCGCCAGCGCTTCCTTCTCGATGTCCGCGACATGGGCCGGGTCCGTGCCGATCAGGTGCCAGGGCACGCGCTGGAAGCCGCAATCGAGGTTCAGGCGGGTCACGGTGGCTTCGATCAGGTCGATGGCGGCGGCGCGCGATTCGACCACGCGGCGCATCACTTCCAGGCCATGCTGTTCTTCCAGCGTGTGCAGACCGAGGTCGACGGTCGCGTACAGGTTGCCGGTCGAGTTGCCGGTGCTGGCATCGCCGGCCTTGTAGGCGTCGAGCACGGCCACGCGCTTGCCGGCCTGGACCAGCAGCATGGCGGCGGTCAGGCCGGTGATGCCGGCGCCGACGATGGCGACGTCGACCTTCAGGTCGGTTTGCAGGGTCGGCAGGCAGGCCGTCTTGGCCGCCGTGCCTTTCCAGAGGGAGGAAGTATCCATGGGAACGCCTTTCTTTCGATGTCGGATAGCTGCAGGGCGGACAGGCTGTGGAAGCTGGCCGCGTTCGCTCCGATCATCCCAAGATCCGTGCTGCCGCGGCGCAGCGTTGACGCGCGAAAACAATGTCGCCGGGTGCATGTTCGATAACGACGGGTAAGGTGTTGGTGCCTGAAGTCCCCGGTGCTAAGCTGAGCCACCCAAACCCCTGCCAGCCCACCGAAAGGATCATGATGAAAGCCGTGGTATTCCATGACATCGGCGATATCCGCCTCGAGGATGTCCCCGAACCGAAGCTCGAACAGGACAGCGACGCCATCGTGCGCATCACCACCAGCGCCATTTGCGGCACCGACCTGCACTTCGTGCGCGGGACGTTCAGCGGCATGCAGAAGGGCACCATCCTCGGTCACGAGGCGGTCGGGGTAGTCGAACAGATCGGCAGCAAGGTGCGCAACCTGTCGGTCGGCGACCGGGTCGTGATCCCGTCGACGATCGCCTGCGGTTATTGCTCCTACTGCCGCGCCGGTTACTATTCGCAGTGCGACAACGCCAACCCGAACGGACCCAGCGCCGGTACCGCCTTCTACGGCGGACCGAAGGACACCGGCCCCTTCAACGGCCTGCAGGCGGAAAAGGCGCGCGTGCCCTTCGCCAACATCAACCTGATCAAGCTGCCCGACGAGGTGACCGACGACCAGGCGATCCTGCTGTCGGACATCTTCCCGACGGCTTACTTCGGCGCCGACATGGCCAACATCAAGCATGGCCATTCGGTGGCGGTGTTCGGCTGCGGCCCGGTAGGCCAGTTCGCCATCGCCTCGGCCAAGCTGATGGGCGCAGGCCGCGTGTTCGCCGTCGACAACCTGCCGGACCGTCTCGACATGGCGCGCCGCCAGGGCGCGGAGGTCATCAACTTCGACGAGGAAGACCCGGTGCAGACCCTGCAGGACCTGACCGGCGGCATCGGCGTCGACTGCGTGATCGATGCGGTGGGTGTCGATGCCGAATGCCCGCACCACGGCCCGGCGGCCAAGGAAGCGGCTGAGAAGAAGGACGAATTCAAGCAGGAAGTCGAGAAGATCGCGCCGGTGCAGCACCCGGACGGCGAGAACTGGGTGCCGGGCCAGGCCCCGTCCCAGGCCCAGCAGTGGGCTGTGCAGGCGCTGGCCAAGGCCGGGACCCTGTCCATCATCGGGGTCTATCCGCCGACCGACAATTTCTTCCCGATCGGTGCTGCGATGAACAAGAACCTGACGGTCCGCATGGGGAACTGCAATCACCGCAAGTACATCCCCGACCTGATCGAGCTGGTGCGCAGCGGCGCCTTCGACCCGACCGCCATCATCACCAAGCGCGAGGGTATGGAGTCAGTAATTGACGCCTACAAGGAGTTCGACCTGCGCCGCCCGGGCTGGCTGAAAGTGGAGCTGATCCCGTCGCGCGAAGGCGTGCCGCCGGCGACCGGGACCCCGACCTGAACCCTCAGGCGCCCAGCCGGTCGGCAAGTTCGGATAGATCGCCGACCACCATGCCGGGCGCGTCACCGAGGGGAAACGGACGCTTGTCGCCACGGCAGACGAAGGCGGTACGCAAGCCGGCCAGTCCCGCGCCGGCGACGTCCCAGCCATGCGCAGCAACCAGCATGGCTTGCGCGGGCGCAATGCGCATCCGCGCTGCTGCGCCGCGGTAGACCGCGGCATGCGGCTTGTAGACACCAAAGTCCTGCACGCTGAACTGGGCATCGAGCGGCCGCGCCAGGCCGGCGTAGGCGAGCTGGGCGCGCAGCCCGGTGGAGCTCGAATTGGACAGCGCCGCCAGGCGGCAGCCGGCCGCGCGCAAGCGCGCCAGCGCCGGCGCGACATCGGGGTGCGCGGGCAAGCGCGTGATCGGCGCAATGGCCTGTTGCGCCTGCTGCGGCGACAAGGCCATGCCGCGGCCTTCGGCCAGCATCCGCAGCGCGGCCGCGCCGACCTCGGGAAGCGCTGCGAATCGCCCGGCGAGATTCAGCGCGGTCGCGTAATGCAGCATGGTCGTGAACCACAGTTCGGCCGCGCCCGGCAGGATGCGTTCGATACTGGCGCGCAGCGGCGCCAGGTCGAGCAGGGTCTCGTTGACGTCGAACAGCAGCAGGGCGGGGCGATCCTGGCGCGATGGCATGGCGGCGGCTCCGAAGGAATGGCTTGCCATGATCGCGCGAAGTCTGGCGTCATGGCGCACGGGCCGGCGCGGACCCGACGTGAGCGACCCTGCTCAGGCCGCCAAGTCGATGTCGAAATGCGCCAGGATCTGGCGCTTCAATGCCGCTGCGCCGGCGCCGCCGCGCGTGCGCGGGCGCGGCAAACCGACCGGCAGCACGGCCCGCGCTGGCCCCGGCTGGCGGTCGAGCAGCACCACCCGGTCGGACAGCTGCACCGCCTCGTCGACGTCGTGGGTCACCAGCAGCACGCTCAGGCCGCGCTCCCCGGCCACGCGCACCAGCAAATCCTGCAGCTTCATGCGGGTGATCGCATCGACCGCGGAAAAGGGTTCGTCCAGCAGCAGCACGCGCGGCCGCGTGTACAGGCCGCGTGCGATCGCGACGCGCTGGGCCTGGCCGCCGGACAGCTGCTTGGGCAGCGCCTTCGCATAGCCGGGCAGGCCGACTTCCTCCAGCAGCGCCTCGACCGCCTGCGCCGGCGCATTGCGCACGCCGGCGCCGAAGCTGATGTTGTCCGCCACCGTCAGCCACGGAAACAGGCGCGGCTCCTGGAACACGAAGCCGATGCCGGCGTCCGGTCCGTGCAACTCCCGCCCGTCGAGGCGCACGCGCGCCGTGCACGCCCGGTCCAGGCCGGCGACGATGGACAGCAGCGTGCTCTTGCCGCAGCCGCTGGCGCCCAGCAGGCTCACGATCTCGCCGGCCTGCACGGACAGGCGCAGATTGTGCAGCACCTGGCGTGCGCCGAAGCGCTTGTCGTCGACCTCGATCTCCAGGAAGCTCATGCGCGCGCTCCGGTGTCGAGGTGGGCGCAGTGGGTATCCCGCCAGGCCAGCAGGCGGCGCTCGAGCGCCAGCATCGCCATGTCGCTCAGCTTGCCGAGCACGGCCAGCAGCACGATCGCGGCCAGCACGATGTCGGCGCGGCTGGTTTCGCGCCCGTCCGATAGCAGGTAGCCGAGGCCGCGCGAGGCGGCGATCAGCTCCGCCGCCACCATGAACATCCAGGCCAGCGAGAGGCCGTTGCGCAGCCCGGTCAGGATCGCCGGCAGCGCGGCCGGCAGCAGTACGCGGCCGACCAGCGCCGGCGGCGGCAGGCGGTACAGCAGGCCGACTTCGACCAGCTTGCGGTCGACGCCGGCAAAGCCCGAGGTGACGCCGGTGTAGACCGGGAAGAAGGCGCCGATGCCGATCAGGACCAGCTTCGGCAGCTCGTCGATGCCGAACCAGAGCAGCAGCAGCGGCACCCAGGCCAGCGAGGGAATCGAACGCAACGCCTGCAGGCTGGGGTCGAGCAGGCCGCGCGCGCCGCGGTGCAGGGCGACGGTTGCGCCCAGCAGAACGCCTGCCGCGGCGCCGCCCAGGAAGCCCAGCGCCACGCGCAGGGTGCTGGCCGCTGCATGGCCCGCCAGCCCATGGCCGCCCAGGTAGACGATCGTGCGCGCCACCTCGGATGGCGGCGGCATCAGGTTGGCCGGTATTGCGCCCATGCGCACGGCGGCTTCGAGGCCGGCCAGCAGCAGCGCCGGCAGCAACAGCGCCGCCAGCAGAGCCCGCAGCAGAGGCGGCGCCAGGCGTCGTCCAACGGCGTCGTTGCGCTTCACCGCGCGCGGCAAATCGAGCACACGGGTCGTCATGGCCTCAGCCCCGCGCCACGATGGATTGCGCGAAGCGCGTGTCGACCAGTTCTGCGATTGTCCGGTTCAGGTCCGTGCCCGGCTTGACCAGGGCTTCGTCGTGCAGGATGGGCGCGGCGGCGCGCAGGGCGTTGACGTGCTCGGCGCCGGGCAGCGCCTGCGAAAAGTCGCTGCGCAGCTTGATCTGCAGGAGGGCCACCGGCAGCGAGACCTTGGCTTCCTCGGCCAGGATGCGCGCCGCCTCGCTCGGGTTGGCGCGGATCCAGGCGCGCGCCCGCTCGTAGGCCTTGAGCACGCGCGCCAACTGCTGCGGGTGGCTGGCGAGGAAGGCTTCGCGCACGTTCAGGAAGCCGTAGGTATTGAAGGCGACGTTCCGGTACAGCAGGCGCGAGCCGCTTTCCAGTTCGCTGGCCGCCATGTGCGGGTCGAGCCCGGCCCAGGCGTCGACCTTGCCTTGTTCGAGCGCCACCCGGCCGTCGGCGTGCTGCAGGCTGACGTGTTCGATGTCGGCGCGTTTCAGCCCCGCCACCTGCAGCGAGCGCAGCAGGAACAGATAGGGATCGGTGCCCTTGGTGGCGGCGATCTTCTTGCCGCGCAGGTCCGCCACGCTGCGGATCGTCGAATCCTTGCGCACCACCAGCGCCGTCCATTCCGGGCGCGAGTAGATGTAGGGCGTGCGGATCGGATTGCCGTTGGCGCGCGCCAGCAGGGCCGCCAGACCGGCCGAGGAACCGATGTCGATGCTGTTCCCGTTCAGGTATTCCAGCGCGCGGTTGCTGCCGGCGCTGAACACCCATTTGATGTTGGTGCCGTCGCCCTTGAACTCCTGTTCCAGCCAGCCGAAGCGGCGCAGCACCAGGCTGGTGGGCGAATAGTAGGCGTAGTCGAGCCGCAGTTCTTCGAGCGGGGCGGCGGACTGTCCGGCAGCGGCAGCGGCGAATGCGGCATGGGGCATGGCGCCGGCGGCGGCAGAGGCAGAAGCAGCGGCGGCGAGTTGGAGCAGGGTCCTGCGTTTCACGGTAGTCCTTTCTGGTTGTGGTTCTTCAGGCGATGCTGACCTGGCGGCCCGCATGGTCTGCGGCGAGGCGGTCGCCGCGTCCGAGCAGCTGGTCGCGCAGGGTCCCGCCCTCGTAATGCTTGCGGTAGCGCCCGCGCCGCTGCAGCTCGGGCACCACCAGTTCCACCACGTCGCGCATCGATTCGTGGGCGACGGCGCAGGCGAGGTTGAAACCGTCGGCACCTGTCTCGTCCTGCCAGGCTTCGAGCTGGTCGGCGATCTGGCCCGGGTCGCCCACCAGCACCGGCCCGCGTCCGCCCAGGCCGATGAAGCGGGCGGCTTCGCGCACGGTCCACTTGCGCTCCGGATCGGCGCTGGACAGCGAGGCCAGCGCGGTGCGGCCGGCGTCGGTGTCGATGTAGTCGACGGTGGCGTCCAGCGGCAGCTTCGAGAAGTCGACCCCGGTCCAGCCGGACAGCAGGGCCAGCGAGGCTTCGATGTCGACGTGGTCGAGGTAGTCGCCGTACTTGGCGCGCGCCAGTTCGGCGGTGGGCGCGGTGACGATCAGCGCCTGGGCGTAGACCAGCAGTTCCTGCGGCTCGCGGCCGGCGGCGGCGACTGCCTCGCGGGTCTGGTCGACGTAGCGCTTGACCACTTTTTTGCTCGGGCCGCACACGAAAGTCGCTTCCGCGTGCCTGGCAGCGAAGGCGAGGCCGCGCGGCGAGGTGCCGGCCTGGTAGAGGAAGGGCGTGCGCTGCGGCGAGGGTTCGCACAGGTGGATACCGGGCACTGTGTAGTGGCGTCCCTCGTGGCGGATCGGGTGCACGCGCGCCGGGTCGGCATACACGCCGCTGGCCTTGTCGGCGAGGACGGCGTCGTCGTCCCAGCTCTTTTCCCACAGCTTGTAGACCACGTCCAGGTATTCGTCGGCCAGGTCGTAGCGCTCGTCGTGCGCCAGCTGCTGCTTCAGGCCCAGGTTGCGCGCGGCGCTGTCGAGGTAGCCGGTGACGATGTTCCAGCCGACCCGACCGCCGCTGAGGTGGTCCAGGGTCGACATGCGGCGCGCGAAGGTGTACGGATGCTCGTAGGTGAGGGCGGCGGTGACGCCGAAGCCCAGGTGGCGGGTGGCGTGCGCCAGCAGCGGCACCAGGGCCAGCGGGTCGTTCAGCGGCGCCTGCACCGCATGGCGCAGGGCCGCGTCGGCGCTGCCCGCGTACACGTCGTACACCCCAAGCACGTCGGCCAGGAACAGGGCGTCGAAGCAGCCGCGCTCCAGCAGGCGCGCCAGCTCGACCCAATGATCCGCGTTCTTGTAGCGATGGCTGGTGTCGCGCGGGTGGGTCCAGAGTCCCGGCGACTGGTGGCTCACCGTGTTCATCTGGAAGGCGTTGAAGCGGATCTGGCGGCTCATCGGGCCGCCTCGAGCTTGTTCGCCTCCAGCTTGTTCGAGAGCAGCGCCAGCTGGTAATCGGTCTTGGCATAGCCCGGGCAGTGCTGCACGGTCCAGGCCAGGAATTCGCGCGAGCGGTAGGCCGCGGCGAGGTCGCGGGCGAAGGTCTTGTCGCGGTCGGCGGTGCGCACCGCCACCAGGTTCACGTAGTTGCGCGAGATGTTCTCGGTGCGCAGGGCATCGGTCAGCTTGAGGCCCGAGGCCAGCGCGTAGTTCCCGTTGACGAAGGCATAGTCCGCGTCCTGCAGTGCGCGCGGCAGCTGGGCGGCTTCCAGCGGCAGCAGCTTCACGCCGCGCAGGTTGACGGCGATGTCGCGCTCCGAGGCCTTGACCGGATCGGTGTCCGGCTTCAGCCTGATCCAGCCCAGCTGCTCCAGCATGACCAGGGCGCGCGCCTGGTTGGTCGGGTCGTTCGGCAGCGCCACCGTGGTGCCGGCGCGCGCTTCGTCGAGGCTGCGGTGGCGCCGGCTGTAGATGGCGATCGGCGCGGTCGGGATGGTCACCAGTTCGCTCAGGGCCAGCTTGTGATCGGCCGAGAACTTCTTGAGGTAGACGCTGTGCTGGAACACGTTGGCGTCCAGCGAACCCTCGGCCAGCGCGAAATTCGGCTGGATGTAGTCGTTGAACTCGACCACCTTGACCTTGTAGCCCTGGCGTTCGAGGATGGGCTTGATGCCGTACTTGACCTGGTCGGCATACGGCCCGGCGCTGGTGCCGATCACGATGTCGTTGGCGTCCCTGGCCTGGACGGCGGGCGCTAGGAGCAGCGCGGATGCGCAGAGTGCGGCGGCCAGCAGAGTGCGGCGTGGATGGCGCATGGTGAATCCCTTTTCTTGTTAGCGTTTGTCCAGCCTGCGCGCGAGGCGGGCGCCGGTGAACTGGATGCTTTGCACCAGCACCACCAGCACCGCCACGGTCAGGATCATGATGTCGGTCTCGAAGCGGTAATAGCCGTAGCGGATGGCCAGGTCGCCGATGCCGCCGCCCCCGACCACGCCGGCCACCGCGGAATAGGACAGGAAGCTGATCGCCAGCACGGTCAGCGCCAGCACCAGGCCGGAACGCGCCTCGACCAGCAGCACGCGCAGCACGATCTGCAGCGGCGATGCACCCATCGCCTGCGCGGCCTCGATCACGCCCTGCGGCACATCGGCCAGGGTCTGCTCGACGAGGCGCGCGAAGTAGGGGATCGCGGCGATCGCCAGGGGTACCGCCGCAGCCAGCGGCCCGATCGAGGTGCCGGTCAGCAGGCGCGTGAAAGGCACCAGCGCCACCAGCAGCACGATGAAGGGAAAGGAGCGCAGCGTATTGACGGCCCAGCCCAGCAGGCGGGCCGGCAGGCGGAAACGCCCCGACGGCTTACGTCCGGCCTGGTAGAGCAGCACGCCGAGCGGCCCGCCCAGCAGGACTGCGGCCAACAGGCCGATGCCCAGCATGACCATGGTCTGGCCGAGGGCGGTCAGCAGCTCCGGCAGCAGCGCCATCAGGCGTTCGTAAAGAGTCTCAGGCATGCAGGGCTCCCTGGCGCAGGGCGGCTGCCTCAAGGCCGTGGAAGGCGAGTTCGCGCCCGAGCGCGGTGCTGCGCGGCGTGCTCAGGTCGGACAGCAGGAAGTCCTCGGCCACGCGGCCGTCCTCGATCACGGCCACGCGCCGGCACAGCGCGCCCAGGGCCGGCAGTTCGTGGCTGACGATGACGATGGTCACGCCAAGTTCCGCGTTCACCGTCTGCAGGGTCTGCAGCAGGCTGCGCGTGGTTTCGGCGTCCAGCGCGGAGGTCGGCTCGTCGCACAGCAGGATGGCCGGCTGGTTCGCCAGCGCCCGTGCGATCGCCACGCGCTGCTTCTGGCCGCCCGAGAGCTGGGCCGGGTAGCTGCCCGCCTTTTGCCCCAGGCCGACGATGTCCAGGCATTCTTCGACGCGCTGGCGCAGGCGCGGCGGGTTCAGGCGCCCGTGCAGGCGCAGCGGGAAGGCGACGTTGTCGGCCACGCTCAGGTTCTGCAGCAGGTTGTAGCTCTGGAAGATCATGCCGATCTCCTGGCGCGCCGCACGCAGCTCGCGTGCATTCAAGCTGGTGAGCTCGCGCCCGGCCACTTCCACGGTGCCGCTGTCGGGCCGCTCCAGCAGATTCATCATGCGCAGCAGGGTCGACTTGCCGGCGCCGCTGCGCCCGGCGATGCCGACGATCTCGCCGCGCTCCACCTGCAGCGAGACTTCGCGCAGGGCGGGTACGCCGCTGCCGAAAGTTTTCGAGACGCGCTCGATGCGGATCAGGGCGCTCATGGCTTACGAATACGGTGTCGGTTCGGGCAGGCGGCCGTCCAGCGCGTGGCGGCCGAGGTCGCGCAGCTTGTAGTCGACCGGGTCGTGCAGGGTGTGCACGCGGGCGTTGCGCCAGTAACGGTCGAAACCATAGCTGCCCGAGGTCGAGCGCGCGCCGGTCAGCTCGAACAGCTGGCTGCCGATCTCGATGGACGCGCGGTGCGCCAGCACCTTGGCTTCGGCCACCGCCAGCGCGACCTCGCCGCGTTCGGCGGCGGTCAGCTCGGTCCCGCGGCGCCAGGCTGCATCCAGTGCGCGTGCGGCTTCGTCGGCCAGCACCTGGGCCGGCCGCACCAGCAGGCGGAACTGGCCGAAGCGGTGCTGCACGAAGGGATCGTCGATCGCGACCTTGACTTCGGGGCCGGATGCGAACCAGGGCCGCGCATCTTCCAGAAGATAGCGCCGCGCGGCCTCCATCGCGCCTTCGGCCAGGCCGAGGTAGAGATTGGCCATGATCAGCTGGGCCACCTGCGAGCGCAGCGTGCTGCGCGGCGTGGCCGCCTGGCCCGGCGCCTGCAGCACCAGGTCGTCGGGCAGCAGCACGCTGCTGAAGTGGACATTGCCGCTGTCGGTCTGGCGCTGGCCGAAGGCGTCCCAGTCGGGCTGCACCGCGATGCCGGGCTGGCGCGTGGGCAGCACCGCGATCAGCGCGGCGCCCGCCAGAGGGTTCCAGGCCGAAATCGTCAGCCAGTCGGAACCGACCGAGCCGGAAGCGAAGCTCTTGGTCCCGTTCAGCAGGTAGCCGCCGGCGGTGGGGGTGGCGATCAGGCGCTTGTCGAGCGGGTTCAGGGCATTGCCCCAGAAGATGCGTTCGTCGATGCTGGCCGCCAGCAGGCGGCGCTGCTGGGCCGTGCTGCCATATAGCTGCAGGCCGGCCAGCTGCAGGTGGTGGAAGCCGAGCAGGTGGGCGAGGGCGCTGTCGGCTTGGGCGACGATGCGCACCGTGCGCAGCACCGTGGCCCAGTCGGCGCCCAGACCGCCGTAAGCGCGCGGCACCGACAGCGCCAGCAGACCCGATGCGCGGATCAGTTCCCGTTCGGGCCCGGCATGGCCGCCGGCGCGGTCGCGCTCGACGGCGGTTTCGTGCAGACGCCGTGCGAGTTCACCGGCGGCAGCGATGGGATCGAAAGATTCGGCTTGATCGGCCGGGGGCACGCTAGCGAGATGCATGATGGCTTGTCCTGTTCAGCAATGCTGCCCAGTATTCCAAACCACCTGCCTCGCGTGAACGAAGATATTCCGCCTAGCTTATTAACAAAACCTTAAAACGGAAAATGTCTATGCAAGCGCGCCGGCTGCAGACCTCAGCGCGCCACGATCAGGCGCAGCCCCAGGCCGATGAAGATGGCGCCGGCGATCCGGTCCAGCCACATGCCGGCGCGCGGACGCTGCTGGAGCCAGGCCCCGACCGCGCCGGAAAAGAAGCCCAGCAGGCCGAACAGGATCGCCGCCTGCGCCGTGAAGACCAGGCCGAGCAGGGCGATCTGCAAATTGGCGTCGCCGCGCTGCGCCACCACGAACTGCGGCAGAAAGGACAGGAAGAACAGCACGACCTTCGGGTTGATGGCATTCGCGAACACGCCGCGGAAGAACAGGGTGCGCGCGGATTCGACCACGCCCTCGGCGCGGCTGGCGGCGGCGCCGCCGCGCGATCGGATCGCGTTGAAGCCCATCCAGGCCAGGTAGAGGCCGCCGCATACCTTCAGCGTCGTGAAGGCCAGCGGCGAAGCGGCGATCAGGGCGCTGACGCCGATCGCCGCCAGCAGCGTATGGCCCAGGCAGCCGAGCGCGCAGCCCAGTCCGAACGCCATGCCGCGCAGCCGTCCCTTGGCCATGCCGATGCCGAGCACCATCATGTTGTCGGGTCCGGGGGAAAGGGTCAGCAGGATGGCGGCGGCCAGGAAGGCAAGCAATTGTTCGGGTGTCAGCATGCCTGCCATCTTACACGGCGTTGATTTTCAGCACTAGTGCCGGGCCGTAGCCTGCGCCATCGGGCGCCGGTGCTGGTGTAAAGTGGCATTTTTGCAACATTTGGCGTATAGTCGGTCCCGTATGAAACCAAGCAAGAGTCACCGGCCCTTCCGCCATGCCACCGAAAGACTGCTCGACCTCCTGTTGTTGAAAGGCTGGGTCGCAGGCCTGAGCTGGCGTCTGGGCGGCCATGGGCGCCTGGGCGTGACGCGTCACGAGGTCGCGCTCGGGCCGGATCGGCGCCTGCCGCGTCCTTTGACGATCGCCTTCGCCTCCGACTTCCACGCCGGCCCGACCACTGCGCCCGCCATCTTCGACGCCCTGCTGGAACAGCTAAGGCGCGAGCAACCCGACGTGCTGCTACTGGGCGGCGACTACATCTCCTTCGACGCAGCCAACATTGGTGCACTGCGCACTTTCCTGGAGCAGGCCCGTGCACCCCTCGGTACCTATGCGGTGCTGGGCAACCACGACGTCTGGAACGGCCGGGAAGAGGTCAGCAGGGCGCTGGCGGCGGCCGGCGTCGAGGTGCTGGTCAACCGCAACGTCGCGCTGCCGGCGCCCTTCGGCGAGGTCAGCATCTGCGGCATCGACGACCCCTGGACCGGCGCGCCCTCGCCGGAAGCCACCTTTGCCGGCGCCGGACCGGTGCGCATCTACCTGATGCATTCGCCGGACGGCATGACGCCGCTGGGTGACCAGCGCTTCGACATGGCGCTGGCCGGGCATACGCACGGCGGGCAGATCGTCAGCCGACAGGGCACGCCCCTCAAGCGGCCCGGCGGGCGCGGCTCGCGTCAGTATCCCCAAGGGCGCTTCGAGATTCCGGGCAAGGGCCCGCTGTTCGTCGGCCGCGGCATCGGCTGCGCCGGGATTCCGCTGCGCCTGCGTGCCGATCCGGAGCTCCTGATCTGTACCTTGCGCTAAATATTCTTCCCGAATTATCCATTTTTCGGGCAAAGGCGTACTCTGTGACTTGAATTTTGAGTAATAATGGCATGCCACGTATGCTGCCGGCTGGCATTCTTTTTGCATGGAAACGCCGGACACACCAAGCCCGCACAGGAGACATCCAACATAACAGGGCCTGGGGAACTATCTACTATCGATTGGAGAAAGCAGTGAGTCTTTTTAGAACCAAGAATCTCGACACCATGGTCGCGCATGCCGGCAAACCCGGCGGCCTGAAGAAGGTGCTCGGCCCGTTCGACCTGATCCTGATGGGCATCGGGGCGATCGTCGGCACCGGTATCTTCGTCCTGACCGGCACCGGCGCGCTGACCGCCGGTCCGGCCCTGACGGTTTCCTTCATCGTCGCCGCCATCGCCTGCGGCTTCGCGGCGATGTGCTATGCCGAATTCGCCTCGACCGTGCCGATCGCCGGTTCGATCTACACCTACAGCTATGCGGTGCTGGGCGAGCTGGTTGCCTGGATGATCGGCTGGGACCTGCTGCTCGAGTACGGCCTCGCGACCTCGACCGTGGCGGTCGGCTGGTCCGGCTATTTCCAGTCGCTGCTGCATGGCTGGGGCGTCGATCTGCCGGCGGCCCTGACTGCGGCGCCGGGCGCGCGTCCGGGCGTGGAGACCGTCATGAACCTGCCGGCCCTAGTCATCATGCTGCTCCTGACCTGGATGCTGTCGCTGGGCGTGCGTGAATCGGCGCGCGTCAACAACGTCATGGTGGTCATCAAGATCTCGGTGGTGGTGCTGTTCATCCTCTTCGGCTTCGGCCACGTCAACACCGACAACTGGGCGCCGTACGCCCCGTTCGGCGCCTCGGGCATCATGAGCGCCGCCGCACTGGTGTTCTTCGCCTTCATCGGCTTCGACGCCGTCACCTCGGCCGCCGAGGAAGTCAAGAATCCGAAGCGCGATCTGCCGATCGGCATCATCGGTTCGCTGGCCGTCTGCACCATCCTGTACGTGATCGTGTCGGCCATCATGACCGGCATCGTGCCGTTCGCGAAGTTCGAAGGCGTCGACCATCCGGTTTCGCTGGCCCTGCAGTACGCCGGCGTGAACTGGCTGTCCAAGCTGGTTGACCTCGGCGCCATCCTGGGCATGACCACCGTGATGCTGGTGATGGCTTACGGCCAGACCCGCATCCTGTTCGCCATGTCGCGCGACGGCCTGCTGCCGGCCAAGCTGTCGACCGTGCACCCGAAATACGGCACGCCCTACTTCGCCACCTGGCTGGTGGGCATCGTGTTCGGCGTGATCGCCGCCTTCGTGCCGCTGAACGTGCTGGCCGAGCTGGTCAACATCGGCACCCTGGCCGCGTTCTGCCTGGTGTCGGTGGCCGTGGTCGTGCTGCGCAACAAGCGTCCGGACCTGAAGCGCGCCTTCCGCTGCCCGGGCGTGCCGGTGGTGCCGGCCATCGCCGTGATCTTCTGCCTGGCGCTGATGAGCTTCCTGAGCGCCATCACCTGGATCGCCTTCCTGATCTGGCTGGCGATCGGCCTGCTGGTCTACTTCGGTTACGCACGCAGCCGTTCGCTGCTGCACGGCGCCGCACAGTCGCAGTAATTCCAGCCAAGTAATACCCACAGCGGGGCGCTCCGGTTTCGGCCGGGGCGCCCCGTTCGCTTTTATGGTGTTTCCAGAAAACATTCCATTTTTGTAATCCCTGTCCGACATTCAGGAGAGCACAGAACCGATTACGTGCGTCCTAGACAGATCGCATAATCACGGTAGAACATTTACCAAAAGATCGTCTATGACTACCACGTTCGCTATGGATACGCCTGAGCTGGAGACCGCGCCACAAGCGCAAGCAGGCCAGGCTGTCGCAAGCTCGAAAGCACTGTATTTTTCCCTGCTCGACAACCCGCAGGCAGTTGCGGATGCGTCGCGCGAGTACCTAGTAGCGCAGATCGAAGCCGCGCGCCAGGAACCCTGCGACCTGCCCGAGGCGCTGTGGCAGCTGCCGGCATGGATCCAGGGCCGCGCCGAAGCGGTGGGCATCTCCTACCGCGAATACCTGAACGCCCGCAAGAACGGTGCGCCGCGCCGCTACTTCGGCAGCAAATCGCATGCGCTGTACTTCCTGAAGGGCGCCGCGCCGACCAAGCTGGTCGACGGCGCGTGGCTCTACGGCACGCTGCCGCGCTGGGAAAACCCGGACTTCCATCCGCTCATCAAGACCTATCTCGAAGAGCTCGGCGACGGCGTGCCGGACAAGAACCACGTCACGCTCTACCGCCGCCTGCTGGCTGCGCACGGCTGCGAGCACTGGGAAAGCCTGGCGGAGCCGCACTTCATCCAGGGTGCGATCCAGCTGGCGCTGGCCTATAACGCCGACCAGTTCCTGCCCGAAGTCATCGGCTACAACCTGGGCTACGAACAGCTGCCGCTGCACCTGCTGATCACGTCCTACGAGCTGAACGAACTGGGCATCGATCCGTATTACTTCACCCTGCACGTCACCGTCGACAATGCCGGCAGCGGCCACGCGCACAAGGCGGTGCAGGCGCTGCGCAACCTGATGGCGCAGTCCGCCGACCCGGGCGCCTTCTTCCAGCGCGTGCTGGACGGCTACCGCCTGAACGAACTGGGCGCCTGCACCACCTCGATCATCGCCGCGTTCGACCTGGAGGCCGAGTTGGTCGAGATCTTTACGGCCAAGGCCGCGGTCGGCCAGAACATGCACTCGGATTACTGCCGCGTCGCCGGCCGTTCGATCAACGACTGGCTGGGCGAACCCAAGAAAATCCCGGAATTCATGGCGGCGATGGAAAACGCCGGCTGGATCAAGCGCGGTGAAGACGCCGAAAACAGCCGCTTCTGGCGCCTGATCCAGGGCGAGCGCGCCGAAATGTTCGGCGTGTTCTCCAGCTACGAGCAGCAAGTGCTGCGCGACTGGATCCAGACCCCGCGCGAAGCGAACGCCAGCCAGCGCACCACGCGCGTGCTGAGCCACCGCGCGCGCCAGCGCACGCTCGAGACCTTGAACCAGCACGCCGGCCGCGGCAGTCACCCTGAACGCAGCCTGATCCGCCGTCATGCCAGCGGCAGCGTGCATGGCGATGCCGAGCTGCGCGAGCTGGAAGAGAAGGTCGCCGGCGCGGCGGGAAAAAGCGAAGCGATGGCGATGCTGGGCAAGCTGATGACGCCTTCGCTGCATCATACGGCGATCGGCCTGATGGCGACCCGGCTGTATTCGCAACTGCTCGACGCTTGAGCGTATCGGTAACACCGCAGTAAAAGGCAGCGGCGCGGGAGGCATTCCTTCCGCGCCGCTGTGCGCATAGCCTCACGATCAAGGACTTACACGTGCAAATTCTCGAACAACGATTCCTGCGTGGCCCGAACATCCATGCGGATACCCCCTGCCTGCTTTCCGTACTCGACCTCGGCGATCTGTACGGCGTGTCCACGCGCGAGCTCCCGCAGTTCAACGAAGCGCTGTTGAATCTGCTGCCTTCGCTGGCCGATTACCTGGTGCCGACCGGCCAGCCCGGCGGCTTCGCCCAGCGCCTGCGCGAGGGTACTTACCTGGCGCGCGTGATCGAACACGTGACCCTGGGCCTGCAATGCCTGGCCGGCGCGCCCGCCAGCTTCGGCCGCACGCGCCCGGTGGCCGGCACGCCGGGCCAGTACCGCATCGTCTGCGCCTACCAGATCGAAAAGGTGGCGCAGCCGGCCTTCCAGCTGGCCGTGGAAATCGTCGATGCGCTGGCGCATGGCCACAGCTTCGAGGGCCTGGCGGAGCGCCTCGAAGAACTGCGCGAACTGGCCGAGCACTATGCGATCGGTACCAGCACCGCGGCGGTGCTGGCGGCAGCCCAGGAACGCGGCATCCCGGTCCAGCGCATCACCGAGGACGCCAACCTGTTCCAGCTGGGCTGGGGTGTGAAGCAGAAGCGCATCCAGGCCACCATCACCGGCGAAACCAGCAACATCGCGGTGCGCATCGCCAGCGACAAGCAGCTGACCAAGACCCTGCTGCTGGAAGCCGGCGTGCCGGTGCCGGAAGGCGAAACGGTCACGAGCATCGAGGACGCGCTGCGCGTCGCGCGCAAACTGAAGGTGCCGGTCACCGTCAAGCCGCTCGACGCCAACCAGGGCAAGGGCGTCACCGTCGACTGCCGCACGCCCGAAGAAGTCGAGCAGGCCTATGCCTTCGCCCGCAAGCACGGCCGCAAGATCATCGTCGAGCGCCATGTCCAGGGCCGCGACTACCGCGTGTTCGTGGCCGCCGGCCGGGTCGCCGCGGCGTCCTGCCGCCGTCCGGCCCACGTCGTCGGCGATGGGCGTCACAGCATCCGCGAACTGGTCGCGATCGAGAACCGCAACCCGGCGCGCGGCGAAGGTCACACCAACATCCTGACCCAGATCGCGCTCGACGCCCATGCCGAAGACATCCTGCGCAAGCAGGGCTACGCGCCGGATTCGGTGCCGGCCGAAGGCACCACAGTCGAACTGCGCGGCAATGCGAACCTGTCGACCGGCGGCACCGCCGAAGACGTGACCGACCTGCTGCCGGAGACCACGCGCCAGATCTGCGTGCGCGCGGCCGCCAAGATCGGCCTCGACGTGGCCGGCATCGACATCGTCTGCCGCGACATCAGCCTGCCGCTGGCCAGCCAGGGCGGCGCCGTGATCGAGGTGAACGCGGCGCCCGGCATCCGCATGCACCAGTACCCGAGCAAGGGCGAAACGCGCGACGCCGGCGATGCCATCGTCGAGGGCCTGCTGGGCAACTCGGACGGCCGCATCCCGATCATCGCCTGCACCGGAACCAACGGCAAGACCACGACCACGCTGCTGATGGCGCATACCGTGCGCCTGGCCGGCCGCGTGACCGGCGCCACCACGACGCACGGCGTCTACGTCGACGGCAAGCAGATCACCAAGGGCGACTGCACCGGCTACTGGTCGGCGCGCACCGTGCTGGCCTCGCCGGACGTGGAGGTGGCGGTGCTGGAGACGGCGCGCGGCGGCATCCTCAAGCGCGGCCTAGCCTTCGACCGCTGCGACGTCGGCATCTGCCTGAACGTGTCGCCCGACCACCTGGGCCTGGACGGCATCGAGACCATCGAAGACCTGGCCCAGGTGAAAGCCGTGGTGCCGCTATCGGCCAGCCGCGCCGCGGTGCTGAACGCGGAAGACCCGCTGTGCGTCGCGATGGCGCGCCGCGTGCGCCCGGACGTCGAACTGGTCTACTTCAGCATGAATGCGGAGGAGCCGGTGCTGCTGCGCCACCTGGAAGAGGGCGGCCGCGCGGCCTACCTGCAGGACAACGCGCTTGTGCTCGCTGACGGCAACGTGCACCAGGAGCTGCTGCGCGTGGAAAGCATGCCGATTTCGATGGGCGGCCGGGCGCGCTTCAACATCGCCAACGGCCTGGCCGCGGCGGCGGCGCTGATGGCGGCCGGCTTCTCGAACCTGCAGATCGCCACCGGCCTGTCTACTTTCGTCAGCGACGGCAAGACCAACCCGCTGCGCACCAATGTCTTCGAGGTGCGCGGCGTGACGGTGATCGTCGATTACGCGCACAACCCGGCCGCCTACAAGGCCCTGGCCGAGATGGCGCGCTCGCTGCTGCCGGGCCAGCTGGTCGGCATCGTCACCGCGCCGGGCGACCGCCGCGACGAGGATCTGGTCGAGGTCGGGCGGGTGTGCGCATCTCGCTTCGACGAGCTGGTCGTGTACGAGTCGGCGAGCCGCGGCCGTGCCTATGGCGGCGCGGTCGACCTGATCGTGCAGGGCGCGGAAGAGGTGGTCGGCAAGACCGATACCCTGCACCGCGAGCTGGAGGTGGGCGAGGCGATTCGTCTGGGGCTGTCGCTGTGCGAACGCGGGGATGTGCTGGTCTTTGCCTGCGGGTCTTCGCTGCAGGTGTTCGTGGATGCGATCCGGGAAATGGATCCGGAGAGTGCGGAGCGGATTGCGGCGCAGGCGGGGTGATTTCTGCCTTTGCCGGGGCGAGGAACGGGCCTGCGTGGCCCGTTTTCATTGACAGCCGGGTGCAGTGCTGTTCAGTCGGGCATGATCTCGACACTTCCGCCGAACCCGGCATACTCGTGAAAAATGTCGTCGAGATAGATCGCCAGTTCGTCCGCCGTCAGATCGTCCGGCAGTACCACGTCGCCGAGGCGTCTGCGTTTCCCCGATTCTGAGCGATATACGGCCCAGGCTTCGTTCTCACGCCGGACATCCAGCTGAAAGCGACCATACATGTTGAACTTCATCTCGAGAATCCATGGTTGGCGTAGAGATCCTTGAGCGCACGTCTCGCTTTCGTCAGGGAACAGTATTCTTTCGCGCTCAGGTAAACATAGAAGGCCAACGCGAACAGGCAAGCTATGCCTATCTTGGGCGACTCTTTACAAAAAACGAGCAGGGCAAGGCCGACAGGAATGGAGCACGACACGAAAAACGCGTGGTATGCGCGGCTCCAACAAACAATCTCGCCATTATCGTGATTGACCCATCCCAACAGCGTTTGCCAGTCATCGCTTTTTTCGAGGAGTGCGGATACGGTCATCCCGTTCCGTAAATTCGGCGAGCCTGGCGCAGCAATGCCGAACTGGCTAGCATCCCCGCTTTGAAAGCTGAAGAAGGTGCAGGCTTCCCGGTATCGCGACTGTCCCGTCGTGACATCGAAAACGCGATCCATCGTAATGGTGATACGCTGCATTCGAATAATTGATGTTTATTGCACCGCCACGCTTTTCTTATATCGTGGCATCTCGTTGGGAAATGTGATTGTGAACGTGAGGTAGGCAGTGAAGCACGCCGACCAGGCAGCGTCGATCCAGCGTTGTCGCCAGAACGACATGAGCGTCGAAACGATTCCGCACACGATGGGCCAGTCGTTCAATTGCATACAATCCCCGGTAGGTATTTGCATTCACATCAAGGTTTATTGCTGACAGCATACCAATACAAACCCCGGCAATAATGCGCGCATTCTCACCACGGATAGACGAAAAAAAGCAGCGCGTTTTTCACGCGCTGCCTCTGCAATATTCTTTCACCAAGCTGCGCTTGGTGAAAGATCCTGTCACAACACCGAAGCTGCCGCCTCCGTCTCGATCCGCTTCGCCACCTCCGGAGAGTTCGGCCGGATCGCTTCCAGCAGCTCGCTGATGTCCGAGCCGCAGCCGAACAGCACCACGTCACCCTTCTCGCAGCGCGCCAGGCCGGCGCGGATCGCCTCGTGCACGTCCAGTTCGACGCGCAGGTGGTCTTCCTCGAACTTAGCCAGGCGGATGCCCTCGACCAGCTTCGCGGCCACCGAACCAGCAGCACGGCCGCGGTTCTCGGACTCGTAGACCACCAGCTCGTCGAAGCCGGCGGCGCAGGTGGCGCCGATGTCGACCAGGTCGGCATCGCGGCGGTCGCCCGGGGCGGCTACCACGCCAACCAGGCGGCCCGGGCTCAATCCACGGGCGGTTTCCGCCATGGCGGCGTAGGCCGCAGTGTTGTGCGCGTAGTCGACGATCACGGTCACGCCGTCGACGTCGAACAGGTTCGAGCGCAGCGGGTTGTTCTTCCAGTCGGAGACGAAGCTGCGCAGGCCGTCCTCGATCTCGGCGTTGCCGAAGCCGCTGGCGACCAGTGCCGCAGCGGCGGCCAGGCTGTTGGCGATGTTGTAGCGCGCCGCGCCCTTGAGCGTGACCGGCAGCTGGCGCACGTCGGCGATGGCTTCGTGGCGGGTGCCGTCGGCCAGCACGATCGCGTTGTCCTCGAAATAAACCGCGCGGCCGCCGTTCTCGATGTGGCGCAGCAGGACCGGGTTGTCGGCGTCCAGCGAGAAGTAAAGCACCTCGATGCCGTCCGCCAGATCGGACGCCATCGCCACGCAATGGTCGTCCTCGGCGTTCAGCACCACCGCACGCGAGGCGCGCTGGGCGACCACGGCTTTCACTTTGGCCAGCTCCTCGACGGTGTCGACGCCGTCCAGGCCCAGGTGGTCGGCCGAGACGTTCAGCACCACCGACACGTCGCAGCGGTCGTAGGCCAGGCCGCGCTTGAGGATGCCGCCGCGCGCCGTTTCCAGCACAGCGAAGTCGACGTCCGGCGAGGTCAGCACGCTGCGCGCCGAGCGGTAGCCGGTGCAGTCGCCCTTGGCGATCTGCTGGCCGTCGACGAACACGCCTTCGGTGGTGGTGACGCCGGTGCGCAGGCCGGCCATGCGCGCGGCGTGCGCGATCAGCAGGGTGGTCGTGGTCTTGCCGTTGGTGCCGGTCACGCCGATCACCGGGATGCGGCCGTCGTCCTCGCCGAACAGGGCCTCGACGATGGCGGCGCCGGCGTCGCGCGGGGTGCCGCGGCTCGGGTACTGGTGCATGCGGATACCGGGCGCCGCGTTGACTTCGATGATGCCGCCGCGCTGCTCGCGCAGCGGTTGCGCGATGTCCTGGCAGACGATGTCGATGCCGGCCACGTCCAGGCCGATGGTGCGGGCGGCGCGGATGCAGATCTCGCGGGTTTCTTCCGGCAGCAGGTCGGTCACGTCCTCGGCGGTGCCGCCGGTGGACAGGTTGGCGTTGCCGCGCAGGTCGACCGATTCGCCTTCGGGCGGCACGGAATCGACGGTGTAGCCGGCCTTGGCCAGCACCTGCTCGGCGATGGCGTCGAGCGGGATCTTGGTCAGGATGTTCGTGTGGCCGTCGCCGCGCGCCGGGTTGCGGTTCTCGATTTCCACCAGTTCGCGGATGCTGTGCACGCCGTCGCCGGTCACGTGCGGCGGACGGCGCCAGGAGGCGGCGGCGATCTTCTTGCCGGTGACGAGCACGCGGTAGTCGCGGCCGCGCAGATATTCCTCGACGATGATGTGGCGGCCGTACTTGCGCGCGAATTCGAAGGCGCGTTCGACTTCTTCCGGCGTCGAGCAGGTCGTGGTCACGCCCTTGCCCTGGTTGGCGTCGAGCGGCTTGATCGTCACCGTGCCGATCCGGCGTGCCACGCGCTGGGCCGCTGCGAGCGTGGTGACGGTCTCGCCGGCCGGGACCGGGCAGCCGGCCTGGTCGAGCAGGGTCTTGGTCAGCTGCTTGTCGCTGGCGATGCAGACCGCGATGTTGTTGGTGGCGCCGGTGATGGTCGCCTGCAGACGCTTCTGCCTGGCGCCCCAGCCGAGCTGGAACAGGTTGGCGGAGTCCGTCAGGCGCAGGCTCGGGATGCCGCGCTTGTGGGCAGCGTTGATCACCGCGCCGGTACTGGTGCCGATCGCGTAGTCCTGGGCGGTTTCCTTCAGTTCTGCCAAGGCTGCTGCGAAGTCGTAGGCTTCGTGTGCAGCGGCGGCCGCAATTAATTCGCGAGCGGTGCGCAGGGCGGCGCCGGCCACCTGTTCGATGGCGTAGCCGCACACCACGCGCAGCTGTTCCGGTTTGCCCGCCACGGCAGCGCTCAGGCTGAAGCTGCCGGCAGCGCCGGCCAGGCGCTGCAATTCCATCGTCACCGGCTCCAGCGCCTCGATCGGCGAGCTGCAGTCGGACAGGCGCGCCGCAGCTTCGGGCGCCATGCCCGGCAGTTGCTCCAGCAGGCGTGCGCCCAGGCCCGGGATGCTGGTGTGTTCAGTCTCAAGCACGGCCATCAGGCAAGGGGTGGCGGCGTAGAAGTTCGGGCCGCGCAGAAAGCGTTGTTCAGTGATTCTCATGAAATCGGGTTCCGTTTCGTTACGTTTTCCAAAAATTCGAGCAGTGGCTGCGGAATGCGGCGTTCCTCGTCCGCGCCTTCCTTCGGCAGACGGTACTTGCTGCCGCTGGGGAGCAGGTGCAGGCGGACGTCGATCAGTTCGGGGGTCTCGTTGTCCTTGATCTCGGCGATGTTGGTGCTCATGTTGCGGCCGTCGACGATGGTGACGGCGCCTTCGCCCAGCACTTCGATGCCGACGCCGCGTTCGATCACCAGCGCGGTGTCTTCATCGATGCCGATGCCCTGCAAATACGGGTTCTGGGCGACCACGGACAGCAGGCGCGAAAGGCGCTGGCGCTCAGAGAAATGCTGGTCGACCACCACCTTGTGCAGGAAACCCAGGCCGGCGCCCAGGCTGACCGACCCTTTTTCCGGGTGCAGTTCGACACGGCCGGTGGCCAGCATGTGGCCCGACATGGCGGAGGCGCCGGCGCTGGTGCCGCCGATGGTGGCGCCGCGCAGCTTGAGCGCTTCGTGCATCCGGGTGTCGAGCGCGGTGCCGCCGATGATGGCCAGCAGGCGCTTCTGGTCGCCGCCGGTCATGAAGATGCCGGTGGCATCGCGGATATCCTTGATGTGCTCTTCGTCGTTGGCATCCTGGCGGCTCTGCAGGTGCAGGTGCACGCGGTTGCTTACGCCAAGTTCGCCGAAAGCCTCATCGTACATTTGCCACATCTGGTCGGCGACCGTGCTGGCGGCCGAGATCACGACGATCTTCGCATCCGCGCCGCCGGACAGTTCGACGAAGCGGGTAAGGATCGCCATGTCGTGCTTGCGGTCTTCATGGCCGCCGATGATCACGAGGTGGCCATGGCTTTCACGCAGCCGGTCGCGCTGCGCCGGCTGGTCCTGCGTTTGTTCTCGTGGTGTCATGTCTGTTTGCATTAGGGTTGAATGATTTGTGCCTGCGGCATGTCCTGGTTGCTCCAGGCGCCGGCTTCATTGCGGCTGACGGCGATCAGTCCCACCGGGACGTCCTTGTCGAACAGCTCGATGCCGCGTTTGAGCGCCTGCTCGAGCGGCATGCCGTCCTCGATCCAGGTGTAGACGCGGTGCGCCAGCAGGTGGCGCACGATGTGTTCGCCGATACCGGTAGCAGCCACGGCGCCGTGTTTGCCGACGTAGAAGCCGCTGCCGATGATGGGCGTGTCGCCGACACGGCCCAGCAGCGAGGGCGCCGAGCCGCCTGTGGAGGCGGCCACGCCGAAGTGGCCGTCCGGTGCGCGCACGACGGCGCCGACCGTGTCGCAGGCCGCGCCGGCAGGCAGGTCAGGGGCGCTGCCGTAGTTCCAGAAGCGCAGGAAGGCCTGATTGTCAACGCCGGGCTTGGCCTGTTTCGAACTTGCCAGCGCCTCGCGGACCTTGCGGTGCTGTTCGCGCTGGTGCTCGGAGATCTTGTCCCAGGTCGGATGGCGGATCGCGGCGGCGAAACGGTTCGCGCCGTCGCCGGCCAGGAACCAGTGCGGCGTGTCGGCCACGGCACGCGCCAGCAGCACGGGATTTTCGATGCCCTGCACGCAGGCCACGGCGCCGAGACGGCCGCGGGTATCCATGACCGAGGCATCCATTTCGACGGTGGCGCCGTCCAGGCACAGGACCGAACCGCGGCCGGCATTGAAACGGCCGTCGTCTTCGAGGACGGTGACGGCGGCGATGGCAGCTTCCAGCGCGTCGCCGCTGATGCCGATTTCCTCGACGGCTCGACGCGCGGCTTGCTCGCAGCCGTCGCGGTATTTGGTTGGACTGCCGACGCCGCCGTGGACGACGATCGCCAGATCTCCTTGGGTTGTTGCCATTTTTCTTCTCCAAAACGATGCAATGCCGCGCAGACCTTCTGGCGCGGCATTTGTATTTCCACATTATGCAAAACATGTAGAAATTGAAACATCGGTACCCTAGCCGTGTGAATGTCGGACGGCGCTTACACGGCTCAGTAGAGAGAGAATTAGTGGAGGGAAATCTGCCGCAGAGCGTGGCGCAGTTCGCGCGCCACCTGGCGGCGCTGGACTTCGTTGACGAAGCGGCCGATCTCGACCCGCACGCCGCGCGATTCCAGCGTGATCAGAGCACGCCGCGCATGCCGGTAGCCGGCGGCTTCCGGTCCGCTCAGGACGCGTAAGCCCAGCGGATCGAGGCGCGCCAGGCTGCGCCGGTCTGCCTGCACGCATTCGACCAGCAGGCAATCGCTGGAGAGCACGATGCGCTCGCGGTCCAGTGCGTGACGGGCATACAGCAGCAGCGCCAGGCCCACGCAGCTGATTTCCAGCAGCGAAAAGGCCAGCACCATCCAGACGCCCTGCAGAAAGAAGGCGAGGGCGATGCTCAGCGAAAAGGCGCACAGCAAAGCGTAGGCGCGCGCGACCTGGCGCGGCGTCATCGAGCAGTTGCGCTGCAATGTGCACTCGTAGAGCATGCTTGTCGGTTTGACCTTTTTTCACACTATAAGCCTGCGCCGGGCGCGCACGATTGCTGCGTGTGACAGCCTGGCGACAACGGCCGGGCTGGCCGGGCAAGCCCGACTCTGGTAACATCTCGCCCCTTCACCTTTTCCTCTTCACTGGTCAGGCATCCATGGCGAACGCTTGCGGCGTCGATTTCGGCACCTCCAATTCCACCGTCGGCTGGGTTCGTCCCGGCCACACCAGCCTGCTGGCCCTCGAGGACGGCAAGCCGACCCTGCCGTCGGTCGTGTTCTTCAACGCCGACGACGAGCAGGTGCGCTACGGCCGCGCCGCGCTGGCGGACTATCTGGAGGGCTACGAAGGGCGCCTGATGCGCTCGCTGAAAAGCCTGCTCGGCACCAGCCTGATGGACGGCCAGACCGAAGTCGCCGGCCGCGCGCTGCCGTTCCGCCAGCTGCTGTCCCACTTCATCGGCGAACTGCGCCGCCGCGCCCAGCAGCAGGCCGGGCGCGAGTTCACCAGCGCCGTGTTCGGCCGCCCGGTGTATTTCATCGATGACGACCCGGTTGCCGACCGCCTCGCCGAAGACACCCTGGCCGAGATCGCGCGCGCCGCGGGCTTCAAGGAGATCGGCTTCCAGTACGAGCCGATCGCCGCCGCCTTCGACTACGAATCCCGCATCGAGAAGGAAGAACTGGTGCTGATCGCCGACATTGGCGGCGGTACGTCGGACTTTTCGCTGGTGCGTCTCGGCCCCGACCGCACCCAGCGCGTCGAGCGGCGCGAGGACATCCTCGCCACCGGCGGCGTGCACATCGGCGGCACCGACTTCGACAAATACCTGAGCCTGAACTCGGTGATGCCGCTGCTGGGCTACGGCAGCACGCTGGTGTCGGGCGCGCCGGTGCCGTCGAGCTACTATTTCAACCTGGCAACCTGGCACACGATCAACCAGGCCTACACCCGCAAGAACGTGGCGCAGCTGGAAGATCTGGCGCGCGACGCCGCCGAGCCGGCCAAGCTGTCGCGCTTGCGCAACTTGATCGACGAGCGCGCGGGTCACTGGCTGGCGATGCGTGTCGAGGAAGCCAAGATCGGCCTGTCCGGTACGCCGCTGGTCGAGCTGGATCTGGACCGCCTGTCGCCGCCGCAGCGTCTGCAGGTGGAGCGCGCCGTGTTCGAAACCGCGATCGCGGGCCTGGTCGACCAGGTCGGCGCCACGGTGCAACGCCTGCTGGGCGAGGCCGGGGTGGCGGCGGAGAAGGTCGATACCGTGTTCTTTACCGGCGGCTCCAGTGGCGTCGCGGCGCTGCGCGAGCGTATTGCCGCGATTGTCCCGCAGGCGCGCCGCGTCGAGGGCGACCTGTTCGGCAGCATTGGCGCCGGTCTGGCCATCGACGCTTCCCGCAAGTTCGGATAAGCGAGCCCAACGAATCCCGCATGGCGGCGTTGCATCGGCTCGCCGTACTAGCGTACTGTCTTCGCCGATGCGCCTTGCCCTGCGGGCCCGTTGTGCTCGCTTTTTAAGAAAGCAGACCATGTTTGAACGCCCGATCGTCATGCTCGACTTCGAGACCACCGGACTGTCGCCGGAGTCCGGCGACCGCATCACCGAAGTGGCTGCGCTGCGCATTGCCGGCGGCGAGATCGTCGAGCGCTATGTCTCGCTGGTCAATTGTGGCGTGCGCATTCCGCCCTTCATCACCTCGCTGACCGGCATCACCCAGAAGATGGTCGATACCGCGCCGCTGGCCGAGGACGTGGTGCCGGAGCTGATCGAATTCATCGGCAGCGACACCCTGGCCGCGCACAACGCCAGCTTCGACGAGAAGTTCCTGAAAGCCGAGGGCGCGCGCCTGGGCCATGCCTGCCGCCACGCCGGCCTCGTGTGTTCGGTCAAGCTGTCGCGCCGCGTGCTGCCGGGTTTGCCCAGCTACAAGCTTGGCGAACTGGCGCGCTCGCTGGGGATCATCTTCCGCGGTACCGCCCACCGCGCCGAGGCCGACGCCGAGGTCGCCGCGCATCTGCTGCTGCACATCGGCCGGCATCTGGGCTCGTCTTACGGGCTTGGACAGGTGGCGCCGGAGCTGCTGGTCGAGATCAACCGGCTGGCGGCGGCGAAGGTGCATGGCTATATCGGCGATTACGCTTCCAAAAAGCGCGCGTAGCCCGAGCGTTTGATCCGCAGTTTGTCGCCTCTCAACGGTCGTCGCGGCTGACGCGCTGCATTTCCGCGACATTTGCGCTGGATCCGCCTGCCGGCGACTTTTCACGGACTTTTTTTCCACGCTGAAGGGTTGCCCGTCTGCCGCAGATCAAACCCGTCGGATTCCTCCTAGTTAAACTTTTGGCAATTCTCGCGCTACCGCAATTCAGCGGTTCCGCCGATTTTTTGTCCGATTTTTCCTGGAGCGAGCATGCAGCACTCTGACGTGTCCCCGGAGAATTCCGTGCTGGCCTGGTTCGCCCGCGCGGCCCAGCGTGGCGATCCATATGCCCAGTTCAACCTGGGACTCATTTACAAGAACGGCCACGGCGTGGCGCGCGACGATGCCCAGGCCTTCGAATGGCTGCGCCGGGCGGCCGAGCGCGGCCTGGCGTTCGCCCAGAACCACCTCGGCACCATGTACGCCCAGGGACGCGGCGTGGCGCCTTCCGATGCGCAGGCGGTGGGCTGGTTCGCGCTGGCGGCGGAGCAGGGCGATCCCTCGGCCCAGCAGAACCTGGGCGACATGCTGCGCGGCGGGCGGGGCGTGGCGCGCAGCCCCGAGCAGGCGCTGGACTGGTACCAGCGCGCGGCCAGCCAGAATCTGCCTAGCGCCCAGCACCTGCTCGGCGAATGCTATCTGCGCGGCGAGGGCGCGCCGGTCAACTACCCGCTGGCGGCGGCCTGGCTGCGCAAGGCGGCGCTGAACAAGTACGCGCCGGCCGAAGTCGCACTGGGCCTGATGCTGCGCCGCGGCCAGGGCATGGCCGCGAACGAGCTCGAAGCCGCCTACTGGTTCCGGCGCGCGGCCGGCCGCGGCGACCCGGCGGCCCAGCGCCTGCTCGGGCTGTGCTATCTCGAAGGCGTGGGCGTGCCGCGCGACGCCAAGGCGGCGCTGCCCTGGCTGCACCGCGCGGCCGGGCAGGGCGATGCCGAAGCCCAGTTCAGCCTGGCGCTGCTGCTGGCCAGCGGCCGCGGCGGCCTGCGCGACGAGGCCGAGGCCCTGACCCTGACCACGCGCGCCGCCAAGCAGGGCCATGTGCTGGCCCAGTACAATCTCGGCAACATGTACGCACACGGACGCGGCGTGGCGGCCGACGTGCGCCAGGCCTTCTACTGGTACCGGCAGGCCGCCAGCCAGGGCGCGGCGAATGCGCAGTTTACGCTGGGCGTCATGTACGCCAATGGCCAGGGCGTCCGCCGCGACGAGGCCCAGGCCGTCGACTGGTACCGCCGCGCAGCCGAGCAGGGCGATGCCAGCGCCCAGAACAACCTCGGCGTGATGTACGCCACCGGCCAGGGTGTGGCCCAGGATGATGCGGAAGCGGTGCGCTGGTACGGCCTGGCCGCCGAGCAGGGCCATGCGCTGGCCCAGTACAACCTGGGCGGCATGTACAACAGCGGCCGCGGGGTGCCGCGCGACAGCGTGCGCTCGTACATGTGGATGCTGCTGGCGGCCGATGCCGGCGACGAAGCCGCCAGCGCCAACAAGGCCATCGTCGCGCGCCGCCTCTCGGCCCGCGAGATCGAGGACGCGCAGGATCTCAGCCGCCAGTGGCGGGCGAAAGGGCGTATCGACGTGCAGCTGTAAGGATATTTGTCGGTGGAGCAAATCGCGCTATCATGCCCAACGGCATGAGAGAGCTCTACGCCACTTCCTTCACCGACAGAGAATAACAAGCATGCACATGAGACCCGCCACCCTCGCCGCCGCCGTCGCGGCCGCTTTCCTCGGCTTCGGCAGCGCTGCCGCGATCGCCGGGACGCCGGCCGCACAGACCTGCAGCGGCACGCCGCTGAGCTACCCGGTCGCGAAAAAGGTCGACCAGACCGACGATTACCACGGCACCAAGGTCGCCGATCCCTACCGCTGGTTGGAAGATGCGAACAGCCTTGACACCAAAGCCTGGGTCGACGCCGAGAACAAGGTGACCCAGGACTGGCTGGCGCAGATCCCGCAGCGCGAGGCGATCCGCCAGCGCCTGACCCAGCTCTGGAACTACGAGCGCTACAGCGTGCCGTACAAGGAAGGCGGCCGCTACTTCTTCAGCCGCAACGACGGCCTGCAGAACCAGTCGGTGCTGTACACCATGAAGTCGCTGTCCGACACGCCGCGCATGCTTCTCGACCCGAACACTCTGGCGGCCGACGGTACCGTGGCCCTGGCCGGCATGGCGGTGAGCCCGGACGGCAAGCTGCTGGCCTATTCGACCGCGGCCTCGGGCTCGGACTGGAACGAGATCCGCGTGCGCGACGTCGACACCGGCAAGGATCTGGAAGACCACATCCAGTGGGTCAAGTTCTCCAGCACCGCCTGGACCAAGGATGGCAAGGGCTTCTTCTACAGCCGCTACGACGCGCCGAAGGAAGCGACCAAGCTGGCCGACGTCAACTACTTCCAGAAGCTGTACTTCCACAAGCTGGGCACGCCGCAAAGCGCCGACGTGCTGGTCTACGACCGTCCGGACGAGAAGGAATGGGGCTTCCACGCCCAGACCACCGACGACGGCCGTTATCTGCTGATCCAGGCTACCAAGGGCACGGCGCGCAAGTACCGCGTGTTCTACAAGGACCTGAGCAAGGCCGATAGCAAGGTCGTGCCGCTGATCGACAACTTCGACGCCGGCTACGACTTCATCGACAATGTCGGCAGCGTGTTCTACTTCAGCACCGACCGCAACGCGCCGCGCCAGCGCATCGTCGCCATCGACGTGACCAAGCCGCAGGAAAGCAACTGGAAGACCATCGTGCCGGAAAGCCAGCAGACGCTGCAGTCGGCCCACATGATCGACAACCAGATCGTCGCCGAGTACCTGGCCGACGCGCGCAGCGTGGTCAAGGTCGTCGACCTGAAGGGCAAGCCGGTGCGCGAGATCAAGCTGCCGGGCATCGGCTCGGTGTCGGGCTTCGGCGGCAAGCGCGGCGAGAGCGAGACCTTCTTCTCCTTCACAGGCTTCACCACCCCGACCACCATCTACCGCCTCGACATGAAGAGCGGCGCCTCGACCGTGTTCCGCCAGCCGAAAGTGGCCTTCAATCCGGCCGACTACGAGACCCGCCAGCAGTTCACCACCAGCAAAGATGGGACGAAGGTGCCGATGTTCATCGTCTCGAAGAAGGGCATCAAGCTCGACGGCAGCAATCCCACCTATTTGTACGGTTACGGCGGCTTCAACATCTCAATGACCCCGGGCTTCTCGCCGGCCAACCTGGCCTGGATGGAAATGGGCGGCGTCTACGTGGTCGCCAACCTGCGCGGCGGCGGCGAATACGGCGAAGCCTGGCACGAAGCCGGCACCAAGCTGAAGAAGCAGAACGTGTTCGACGACTTCATCGGGGCCGCCGAATGGCTGGTCAACAACAAGGTGACCTCGCCATCGAAACTGGCGATTGGCGGCGGCTCCAACGGCGGCCTGCTGGTGGGCGCCGCGATGACCCAGCGTCCGGATCTGTTCGGCGCGGCGATCCCGCAGGTGGGCGTGATGGACATGCTGCGCTTCCACAAGTTCACCATCGGCTGGGCCTGGACCTCGGATTACGGCTCGTCGGAGAACGCGGACGAGTTCAAGGCCCTGGTCAAGTACTCGCCGCTGCACAATCTGAAGCCGGGCACCTGCTATCCTGCGACCATGATTACCACCGCCGACCACGACGACCGCGTGGTGCCGGCGCACAGCTTCAAGTTCGCCGCCACCGCCCAGGCCGCCCAGGCGGGCGGCAATCCGGTGATCATCCGCATCGACACCAAGGCCGGCCACGGCGCGGGCAAGCCGACTTCCAAGCAGATTGAGGAAGTGGCGGACCGCTGGGGCTTCCTGACCAAGGCGCTGAAGATGGAGCAAACGCCGGCTGCGATGGGTGGCGCTGACTAAGTCTCACTAAGCCCTGTCCGTGCGCCGTGTCCCGGGCGGATGCGGCGCGCGTTCTTCAAACGCACGGCAGCAAGCCGGATCGGTCTAAAGAACCATGAGCAAATTCCTCGGTATCCTCATGGTCGCCGGTCTCGCCTTTTACGCGCTCGCCTGCCTGGGCCTGTTCCTGGGGCAGCGTTCGTTCATCTATTATCCGCCTCCCGCGGCCGCCTATCCGGCGCCCGTCACCACATCCCTTGCCGTTCCCGGCGCCGTGCTCAGGATCTCCGAACGGCCCCATGCCGGTCAACGCGCGCTCATCTATTTGGGCGGCAACGCGGAAGACGTGACAGCCAGCCTGCCAACCCTCGACAAAGCGTTTCCCGGGCATGCGCTCTACCTGCTGCATTACCGCGGCTACGCCGGCAGCACCGGAAAGCCCAGCGAACAGGCGCTGGTGGAGGATGCCATATTGCTGTTCGACCGCGTCGCAGCCAGCCATCCCGAAGTGGAGGTGGTCGGCCGCAGCCTGGGCACAGGCGTCGCGGTGCAACTCGCTAGGCGCCGTCCGGTAAAGAAGCTGGTGCTGGTCACGCCCTTCGACAGCATCGTCGACCTGGCCTCGCAGCAGTTCCCGGTCTTTCCCGTGCGCTGGCTGCTGAAGGACCGCTATGAATCCGGGCGCTACGCGGAGCAGCTCACAGTGCCGACCCTGGTGCTGGTGGCCGAAGGCGACGAGATCATTCCTGCGTGGAGCACCCAGCGCCTGCTGTCGCGCTTCGCACCGGGCGTCGCGAGGAGCAAGGTGATTCCCGAAGCGGGGCACAACACGATATCGGAGAGCCCGGCCTACGTGCCAGCCTTGCGCGGCTTTTAGGGCGCTCGGCCAGGACGTTTACGTCAAGGGCGTCGTCAGGCGGACGATCTCGGCCCAGCCGTTGGTCTCGAAGATGGGACAGCTTTCGGCGGCGCGCACGGCGGCGTTGAAATCCTCCGCCTGGATCACGGAATAGCCGGAAACCGTGCTGGTGGCCGACTTGGGACCGAGCAGGCGGCTCTTCACTTCGACCGCCGCGTGGCTGAGGCTGCCACGGTCCAGCACGGCGCTGCCCAGGGAATCGAGCCAGCTCGCCCAAGGGCCGAGCTGCTGTTCCGCCTCTTCCGGCTCGCCGCCGGGAGACCCGTGGTACACGATCAGGAATCGCTCCATGCCGGCTCCTCCATATAGAGATGGAGGCCACCTTAGCAGAAACACCACGCGCGGCGCGCACCGCTGGGGTAAAGCGCTCAGGCGGCCAGGTCCGGCCGCGCGTCCAGCTGGCGCATCAGGGCGTCCAGCGCCATCGGGCGCGAGAACAGATAGCCCTGCATGCAGGGTCGGCCGTGGCCGGCCAGGAAAGCTGCCTGCTCGGCGGTCTCGATGCCTTCGGCCACCACGCGCAGCCCGAGGTGGCCCGCCATCGCCAGCACCGACTGCACGATGGCCGTGCCGTTCTGGTCGTGCGGCATGTCGCGCACCAGGCTCTTGTCGATCTTCAGTTCGTACAGCGGCAGGCGCTTCAGGTAAGACAGGTTCGAGTAGCCGGTGCCGAAGTCGTCGATCGCAAAGCGGATGCCCATCTCGGACAGTGCACGCATGCGGGCGACGGTCTGGTCGATGTCCTCGATCAGCAGGCCCTCTGTCACTTCGAAGATCAGCTGCTGTGGCGGCGCGCCCGTCTCCGCCAGCACCGCGCGGACCTGGTCGACGAAGTCCGGCTGGCGGAACTGCAGCGGGCTGACGTTGACCGACAGCGGCAGCGGATAGCCGGCCGCGTCCAGCGTCAGCCAGGCCGTGCAGGCCTGGCGCAGCGCCCAGTGGCCCAGCGGGACGATCAGGCCGCTGGCTTCCGCGACCGGGATGAAGACGTCCGGCGGCACCATGCTGCCGTCGGCGCGGGTCCAGCGCATCAGGAGTTCGGCGCCGGCCGGCGTGCCGGCGTGGTCGACCTGCAGCTGCAGGTGCATCGCCAGCTCGCCCTTGTCGAGCGCCTGGCCGAGGTCGTGCTCCAGCGTCAGTTTCTGCTGGGCGTCGCGAAGCATGCTCTTTTCGAACAGGGCGACTTTGTCGCGGCCGCCGGCCTTGGCGTGGTACATCGCGGTGTCCGCTTCGAGCAGCAGCGCGTCCGCGCTTGCGCCTTTGTCCAGCGGCAGCGCCACGCCGATACTCGCGGCGATGTGGAAGCCGTGGCCATCGATCTCGAGCGGCGCCGCCAGGGCAGCGCGGATCTCGCCCGCCATCGCCAGCGCAGCCTGGGTCGCCGCCTCGGCGTCGCCGGGCAGGTTCCCGATCAGCACCACGAATTCGTCGCCGCCGATGCGGGCCACGGTGTCGCAGCCGCGCACGGCGCCGCTCAGCCGCGCGGCTGCATGGCGCAGCAGCGCGTCGCCGGTGGAATGGCCGCGCGCGTCGTTGACGTTCTTGAAATTGTCGAGGTCCAGGTAGAGCAGGGCGCCGAGCCCGCGGCCCGCGTTCGCGTCAAGCACCATCGTTTCCAGGCGCTCGACCAGCAGGCGCCGGTTCGGCAGGCCGGTGAGGACGTCGTAGTAGGCCAGGCGATGAATGGCTTCCGCCGCCTGGCGCTGCTGCGTGATGTCGCGTCCGACGACCACCCAGTGGCTGGCGCGTGCGCCCGCGGGCGCGAAGGGGACCATCTCGATCTCCACCCAATAGGGTTCGCCGGACTTGGTGTAGCTCATCAGCTCGATATTGCAGGGCTGGTTGCTGCCCATCGCGGCGATGATGCGCGCGACCGCGGCCTGGTCGGTCTCGGGACCCAGCAGCATGCGCAGGCTGCGGCCGAGGACTTCGCTGCGTTGGTAGCCGGTGCGCTGCAGGAAGGCGTCGTTGACGAAGGTGACCGGCTGGGTGGCGTGCTGGCCCTCGGCCGCCTTCGTGATCAATACCATGTCGTTCAGGCGCGCCAGTGCCGCCGAGGTCAGCTGCAGCTCGCCGTTCAGCGCATGCGCATCGCCGAGCGAGCGCGACAGGCCTTTGAGCAGGGTGCCGCAGGTCAGGGTCAGCATCGCGCCGACCCCGGTGTAGTTCAGGGCGGCGAGCAGGGACGCCTTCAGCGGCTCGTGCTGCCAGCCGGGGACGCTGAAGGTGACGTGGCCGCTGCTGCCGAGGGCCACCAGCAGGGCGGCGCCGAGCACCAGGGCGAGAATGGCCGGGCGCAGGCTGAGCAGGATGGCGGCGATGACCGGCGGACCCAGGAGGTAGCTCATGCTGGCGGTACCGACCGACAGCATCAGCGTGATCGCCAGCGCGTACACCACCGCCAGGAAGTGCATCACGCGCACGGTGTAGGCGAGCCGGTCCATGCGCCAGATGGCAAAGATCCAGACCAGCGCGATCGTGTCCGCGACCGCCACCGGCCACAGGCCCTGTTGCACGAGGAAGGGGATGACCGGCAGGGTCGCAATGGTCCCCACCACCAGCACCACCGACAGCAGGGAAGAGAAAATGCGCTCTCGCCAGGTGGCGATATCGCTGACGACAAGCATGCAGACGCTCCGGCATCGTGCGCAGGCGGGCTGCGCAGCGAATTAATTGCAATAGAGCATCATAAATTGCTGAGGTTTAACTGTCACCTTTTTGGTGCACTTAGTTAGCAGCCTATTGTTCAGCAACAACAGCTCAGCGGTGGACCACGACCATCAGCGCCTTCGCTTCGAGCTTGCCGGCATTGCGGATGGTGTGCGCCACGTCCGCCAGATAGCGCGCGGTCGCGCCGTGCTTGACGCGCTTCTTTTCGACGCCCACTTCCAGTTCGACCGCGCCGGTCAGCACCGTCAGATGCTCGCTGGTGCCCGGATCGTGCGGCTGCGAGGCCAGTTCGCCGCCCGGCGCCAGCGTCAGCTCGTACCATTCGTACTTGCCGGCCAGGTCCATCGGGCCGAGGATGCGCAGCGAGTAGCCGGCATGGGCGCCGGGCAGGGTGGGGATCTCGTGGGCGTCGACCACGCGGATCATGTCGCTGCTGCGCACCTCTGAAGACAGCAGTTCGCCGATCTGCACGCCCAGTGCATTCGCCAGGCGCCAGGTGATGGCGATGGTCGGATTCGCCTTCTCGCGTTCGATCTGCGACAGCATCGACTTGGACACGCCGGCAATGCGCGACAGATCCTCGAGCGTCAGGCCGCGCGCCAAGCGCATGCGCTGCAGGGTGGCGCCGACTTCGGGCGGTGCGCTCGCCGGGGCGGCGGGCGTCAGGGTGCTTACCATTTTATTCATTTGGACTTGTTTGCTGACTTGCTTGCCAACCGTGATAGCCGGGAGTAAGATTCGATATATTGAATTTCTGTTCGAGATAAAGAACTCAGTTCACTACATCGAACGGATCAACGGTACAACATCCGCCACCAAATGACAAGGACGAGGAAGACAATGAGCGACCAGGCATTCTATAGCGCCCTCCAGACGAAACTCGACACGCTGCAAACCGAGGGCCTGTTCAAGCCCGAACGCGTGCTTGCGTCGCGCCAGGGCGCCGAAGTCGTGGCCTCGGACGGCCGCACGCTCATCAACATGTGCGCCAACAACTACCTCGGCCTGTCCGGCGACGCGGAAACCCAGAAGGCTGCCGAAGCCGCGCTGCAGAAGTACGGCTACGGCCTGTCCTCGGTGCGCTTCATCTGCGGCACCCAGACCGTGCACAAGGAACTGGAGCAGAAGCTGTCCGAATTCCTCGGCACCGAAGACACCATCCTCTACGCCGCAGCCTTCGACGCCAACGGCGGCGTGTTCGAGCCGCTGTTTGACGACAACGACGCCATCATCTCGGACGCGCTGAACCACGCCTCGATCATCGACGGCGTCCGCCTGTGCAAGGCCGCGCGCTACCGCTACGCCAACAACGACATGGCCGATCTGGAGAAGCAGCTGATCGCCGCGACCGAGGCAGGCAAGCGCCACAAGATCATCGTCACCGACGGCGCCTTCTCGATGGACGGCACCATCGCCAAGCTGGACGAGATCGTCGCGCTGGCCGAGAAGTACGGCGCGCTGACCATGATCGACGAGTCGCACGCCTCGGGCTTCATGGGCAAGACCGGCCGCGGCACCCACGAGCACTTCAACGTGATGGGCAAGATCGACATCATCACCGGCACCCTGGGCAAGGCCCTTGGCGGCGCAATGGGCGGCTTCACTTCGGGCCGCAAGGAAGTCATCGAGACCCTGCGCCAGAAGTCGCGTCCCTACCTGTTCTCGAACACGCTGGCGCCGATGATCGCCGGCGCCTCGATCGCGGTGCTGGACCGCATCAGCAAGTCGACCGAACTGCGCGACCGCCTGCACGAGAACACCGCCTACTTCCGCAAGGAGATCGAACGCATCGGCTTCACCATCAAGCCGGGCACCCACCCGGTGGTGCCGGTGATGCTGTTCGACGCGCCGGTGGCGCAGAAATTCGCTGCCCGCATGTTCGAACTGGGCGTGCTGCTGTCGGGCTTCTTCTACCCGGTGGTGCCGATGGGCCAGGCGCGCGTGCGCGTGCAGCTGTCGGCGGCGCACACCCGGGAGCAGCTCGACACCGTGCTGAAGGCATTCGAACAAGCCGGCCGCGAGCTGGGCATCATCAAGAATAACTAAGACTTAGAACAGGCAGGTAAAGCATGGAACGCATCCTCATCATCGGCGCCAACGGCCAGATCGGCAGTGAACTCGTGACCGCGCTCGCGGAAAAGCACGGCGCGCAAAACGTCATCGCCTCCGACATCGGCGAAACCAACGTCTACGGCGCGGCGCGCTACACCCGCCTCGACGTGATGGACCGCGATGCCGTGGCCCGCATCATCGCGGATGAAGAGGTCACCCAGGTCTACCAGCTGGCCGCGCTGCTGTCGGCCACCGGCGAGAAAGCCCCGCTGAAGGCCTGGAGCCTGAACATGGACGGCCTGCTGAACATCCTGGAGATCGCCAAAGCGCGCGTCGAAGCCGGCAAGCCGCTGAAGGTGTTCTGGCCTTCGTCGATCGCCGCCTTCGGCCCGAACACCCCGGCCGAGAACACCCCGCAGTACACGGTGATGGACCCGACCTCGATCTACGGCATCAGCAAGCTGGCCGGCGAGCGCCTGTGCGAGTACTACCACGCCAAATACGGGGTCGACGTGCGCAGCATCCGCTACCCGGGCATCATCAGCTTCAAGTCGCCTCCGGGCGGCGGCACCACCGATTACGCGATCGCCATCTTCCACTCGGCGCTGAAGGGCGAGACCTACGAGTGCTTCCTCGGCCCGGAAACCACGCTGCCGATGATCTACATGCCGGACGCGATCCGCGCCACCATCGAGCTGATGGAAGCCGATAGCGAGAAGGTCGCGATCCGCTCCTCGTACAACGTGGCCGGCGTGTCCTTCAATCCGCGCGAACTGGCGGCGAGCATCCAGGCCAGGCTGCCGGCTTTCCAGATCGCCTACAAGCCGGACAGCCGCCAGCAGATCGCCGATTCCTGGCCGAAGAGCCTGGACGATGCGCGCGCGACCAGCGACTGGGGCTGGAAGGCGCGGATTGGGGTCGAGGAGATGGTGGCGGACATGCTCGAGAACGTGGACGTTGGCCAAACCGCCTGATTCTAGTTACGTCATTCCCGTGCAGGCGGGGATCCAAGTTCGGTGATCTGCCGACAAAGCTTGGATTCCCGCCTTCGCGGGAATGACGTTTACAAGCAGCGGGCCTTGTTGTCGCGTATCGAACCCACACATATAAGAAGATTTTTTCAGGAGACAGCTCATGGACATGAGCGTATTTGACTTATTCAAGATCGGCATCGGCCCTTCCAGCTCGCACACGGTCGGCCCGATGGTCGCCGCGCGCCGCTTCCTGCTCGAGTGCGGCGATTTGAGCGAAGCGGTCGGCGTCGAAGCCCACCTGTATGGATCGCTGGCGCTGACCGGCGTCGGCCACGCCACCGACAAGGCCGTGATTCTGGGCCTGATGGGCGAGACCCCGCAGGGCCTGGATCCGGAGAGCGTCGAGGACAAGCTGGCCGAGGCCGAGCTGGATGGCCTGCTCAAGCTCCTCGGCACGAAGGAAGTCCCGTTCCAGTACCGCACCGGCCTGGTATGGCACAAGCAGTCGACGCTGCCCGAGCACCCGAACGGCATGAAGTTCGTGCTCAAGCTCGCCGACGGCAGCCTCATCGAACGCATCTACTACTCGGTGGGCGGCGGCTTCATCACCGCGGCGGGCGAAAGCCAGAACCGTGCGTCGGACGATGCCGGCGCCGCCGTGCCGTTCCCCTTCGATACCATGAGCGACCTGCTTGCGCAGGGCAAGGAGCACGGCCTGTCGATCCCGCACATGCTGCGTGCGAACGAACTGTCGCGCATGACGGAAGAAGAACTGGACGCGGGCCTCGACCGCATCTGGCAGGTGATGCGCGACTGTATCGCGCACGGCCTCGTCACCGAGGGCCAGCTGCCGGGCGGCCTGAACGTCAAGCGCCGCGCGGCGAACCTGTGGAAGCAGGCGCACTGCGACGCCGGCAACCGCCGCAACGAACTGCCGCACGACGCCACCCACCAGGTGACCCTGTACGCGATGGCGGTCAACGAGGAAAACGCGGCCGGTGGCCGGGTCGTGACAGCGCCGACCAACGGCGCGGCCGGCATCATCCCGGCGGTGCTGCGCTACTACGCCGAAGACTGCCGCCCGAGCGATCCGGCGAAAGGCATCCGCGACTTCCTGCTGACCTCCGCGGCGATCGGCATGCTGTGCAAGAAGAACGCGTCGATTTCGGGCGCGGAGATCGGCTGCCAGGGCGAGGTCGGCGTGGCCTGCGCGATGGCGGCGGCGGGCCTGGTGGCGGCGCTCGGCGGCTCCAACGAACGCATCGAGAACGCCGCGGAAATCGGCATCGAGCACCACCTCGGCATGACCTGCGACCCGATCGGCGGCCTGGTGCAGATCCCCTGTATCGAGCGCAACGGCATGGGCGCGATCAAGGCGATCACCGCCGCCTCGCTGGCGATGAAAGGCGACGGCACCCACTTCGTCAGCCTCGACAACGTGATCGAGACCATGCGCCAGACTGGCTATGACATGCAGGCGAAGTACAAGGAGACTTCGCTGGGTGGCCTCGCGATCCACGTGGTCACCGTGAATCACGCGGCCTGCTGAACAAAATTCGGTAAACGGGGCAGGTTTCCGGCGGGCGCACTATAATAAATAGTCAACGCCCGCCAACTTCGAACCTGCTTACCGTATGCACTATGTGTCCACCCGCGCGACCAGCGCGTCCGCAGTACGCAATCCCCAACGCTTTTCCGACATCCTGCTGGGCGGCCTCGCGCCGGACGGCGGCCTGTATCTGCCCGCCGACTACCCGCAGGTGACGGGCGCCGAGCTCGATGCCTGGCGCTCGCTCTCCTACGCCGAACTGGCCTACGAAATCCTGCGCAAATTCGCCACCGACATCCCGGACGCCGACCTGAAGGCACTGACCGCCTGCACCTACACGCCGGAGGTCTACCGCAACGCCCGCGCCGACGAGTCGAGCGAAGAGATCACCCCGCTGCGCGTGCTCGAAGACGGCGCTGCCGGCAAGCTGATCCTGCAGGGCCTGTCGAACGGCCCGACCCTGGCCTTCAAGGACATGGCGATGCAGCTGCTAGGGAATCTGTTCGAGTACACGCTGGCGAAGAACGGCGATGAGCTGAACATCTTCGGCGCCACCTCGGGCGACACCGGCAGCGCGGCCGAGTACGCGATGCGCGGCAAGCGCGGCGTCAAGGTCTTTATGCTGTCGCCGCACGCGAAGATGTCTGCCTTCCAGACCGCCCAGATGTTCAGCCTGCAGGACCCGAACATCTTCAACATCGCGGTCGAAGGCGTGTTCGACGATTGCCAGGACATGGTCAAGGCGGTCTCGAACGACCTCGAATTCAAGGCCCGCCACAAGATCGGCACCGTCAATTCGATCAACTGGGCGCGCGTGGTGGCGCAGGTGGTTTACTACTTCCGCGGCTACCTGAAGGCGACCACTTCGAACGAACAGAAGGTCTCGTTCACGGTCCCGTCCGGGAATTTCGGGAACATCTGCGCCGGCCATATCGCGCGCATGATGGGCCTGCCGATTGCGAAGCTGGTGGTAGCGACCAACGAGAACAACGTGCTCGATGAGTTCTTCCGCACCGGTGTCTACCGCGTGCGCAAACCTTCGGAGACCTTCCACACCAGCAGCCCGTCGATGGACATCTCAAAGGCCTCGAACTTCGAGCGCTTCGTCTACGACCTGGTAGGGCGCGACGCCGAGCGCACGCACGGGTTGTTCCGCAAGGTCGATACCCACGGCGGTTTCGACCTGGCAGGCAGGGAGGGCAGCGACGGCGACGAATTCAAGCGCGTGGCCGAATACGGATTCGTCTCCGGCTGCTCGACCCACGAAGACCGCCTGGCCACGATCCGCGAAGTCTTCGACGATTACGACATCACCATCGACACGCATACCGCCGACGGCATCAAGGTCGCGCGCGCGCACATCGAGCCGGGCGTTCCGATGATCGTGCTGGAGACCGCGTTGGCCGCCAAGTTCAACGAAACCATCCTGGAAGCGTTGGGCATGGACGCAGCGCGCCCTGCCGGCTTCGAGAACATCGAGGCGCTGCCGCAGCGCTTCGTGGTGATGAAGGCGGATGTCGCGCTGATGAAAACCTACATCGCCGAGAGGACCGGCCGATGAACGCGCCTCGCAAACCCCTGATGCCGGTGGCCGAAGCGCTCGACTTCCTGCTGGCCGCTGCGCGTCCGGTCGACGGCGTCGACCTCGTGCCGACTCTCGAAGCCAACGGCCGCGTGCTGGCCGAGGACCAGGCCTCGAAGCTCGACGTCCCGAGCGCCGACAACACGCAGATGGACGGGTACGCGGTGCGCGCCGCCGATTGCGCGAGCGGCGCGGCCAGCCTGAAGGTCGGCCAGCGCATCCCGGCCGGTCATGTCGGCAGTTTCCTCGAGCCGGGTACCGCCGCGCGCATCTTCACCGGCGCCCTGATTCCCGAAGGTGCGGATGCGGTGGTGATGCAGGAGCAGTGCGAACTCGATGGCGATACCGTCACCGTCAGGCACGCGCCGCAACCGGGCGAATGGATCCGCCGCCAGGGCGAGGACGTGCGCGCCGGCGCCGTCATCCTGCCGGCCGGGACGCGCCTGCGCAGCCAGGAGCTGGGCCTGGCCGCATCGGTCGGCCTGGCGCAACTGCCGGTGCGCCGCCGCCTGCGCGTGGCCGTGTTCTTCACCGGCGACGAGCTGGCGATGCCCGGCGAAGCCTTGAAGCCTGGCGCGATCTACAATTCGAACCGCTTTACGCTGCGCGGCCTGCTGGAGAACTTCGGCTGCGAGTTCACCGACTACGGCATCGTGCCGGACTCGCTGCAGGCGACCCGCGACACACTGCGCGAAGCGGCGCGCGGCCATGACCTGATCATCACCTCGGGCGGCGTCTCGGTCGGCGAGGAAGACCACATCAAGCCGGCCGTCGAAGCCGAGGGACGACTGAACATGTGGCAGATCGCGGTCAAGCCGGGCAAGCCGCTGGCTTTCGGCGAAGTGAACCGCGAGGAGGGTGGCTCGGCGTTCTTCCTCGGCCTGCCGGGCAATCCGGTATCGAGCTTCGTGACTTTCCTGCTGTTCGTGCGGCCCTTCCTGCTGCGCCTGCAGGGCGTCGCCGGCTACGTGGCCCCGAAGGCGGTGGCGATGCGCGCCGATTTCGACTGGCCGAAACCGGACCGCCGCAACGAGTTCCTGCGCGCCCGCATCAACGAGCAGGGCGGGCTGGAACTGTTCCCGAACCAGGGCTCGGGCGTGCTGACCTCGACGGTCTGGGCCGATGGCCTGATCGACTGCCCGCCGGGCCAGGCGATCGCGCGCGGGGACGTGGTGCGCTTCATTCCCTTCGCCTTCCTGCAGCATTAAGACTTACAGGTTCACATGAATATCAATCTGCGATTTTTTGCCAGCGTGCGCGAGGCGGTCGGTACCGCCGGCGAAGCGGTGACCCTGCCTGAGGGCGTATCGACGGTGGGTGCGGTGCGCGAGTTCCTGATCGCACGCGGCGGCGCCTGGGCAGAAACCCTGGGGCACGAGCGTGCGCTGCGCATGGCCTTCAACCACGTGATGTGCGAGCCGGAGACGGCGATTCGCGAGGGTGGGGAGGTGGCATTCTTCCCCCCGGTCACCGGGGGATAAAACGAAACGTGGGCACGGGGTGCCCACCCTACAATTAACGGTAGGGTGGGCACCCCGCGCCCACGGTACGACAATTCTTAAGCCAGCGTTTTTTCCGCCAACGCCAACAACTTCGCGCAATTTTCGTTACGCGACCCGTAATCCTTCCACGCTGTAGCACGCGCAATCTCCTGCCACTTGCGCAGCGAATCGCCGGTCAGGTCGACCGTGCGGCCGCCCTTGCCCTGGAATAGCGCCGCCACCGCCGCATCGTCTATCTGCGCCGACTTGCGGGCAAAGGTCTCCAGTTCCGCGCCGACGGACATCAGTACCGCCTGCTGGTCCTTCGGCAGGCGGTCGAAGGCGGCCTTCGAGATCAAGAGCGGCTCGAGCATGAACCAGTAGGCGCCGCCGCGCGCGGTGGTTACGTACTTCGACACTTCGTCCAGGCGGAAGGAGATCAGCGAGGACGACGAAGTCATGGCCGCATCCAGCTGGCCCTTTTCCATGGCGCCGCGGATTTCGTTGGACGGCATGCTGACCACGTTGGCGCCGGCTTCCTTAAGGATCATGTCCATCTCGGGGGAGCCGCCGCGCACTTTCAGGCCGGCCGCATCTTCGGGATTGACGATGGGCTTGCCGCGCGATGCGGCGCCGCCGGCCTGCCAGATCCAGCTCAGGATCACGACGCCGCGGTCTGCCAGCATGCGGCTGAACTCCTTGCCGATCTCGGCGTCTTTCCAGGCGTAGCCCTGCTCGTAGGAAGTCACCAGGCCAGGCATCAGGCCGATGTTCAGTTCCGGCACCTCGCTGCCGGCATAGCTGAGCGGCACCAGCGCCATGTCCAGCTGGCCGCGGGTCAGGGCCGGGATCTGGTCTTCGCTCTTCATGAGCGAAGAATTCGAGTAAATCGAGAACTTCAGCCTGCCCTTGGTACGGCGCTCGACGCCGGCCGCGAACATGCGGCACAGACGGTCGCGGAAGTCACCCTCGGCGACGCTGCCGCCTGGGAACTGGTGTGAGATCTTGAGATTCGTGGGCTGGGCCCATGCAGCCTGAAGCCAGAGCGGGCTGGTCGCGATCGCGCCCAGCAATGTCCTACGTGTCATTGCCGACATTTACATCCTCCAAGAATGTGTTACGGACTACCAGACGAATCGCAGACCCCTCTGACCACCACCAGCATTGCCACTACAGAGGCGTATGTCGTTCGTTTCAGATCTTTGAAGATCTTGTTGTACGCATAAGAATATGCTCAGCAGAATACAAGTCAAGACAATTGTTGTGCTCCTGCTCATCAAAATATGCTGCAGTGCATAGCGAAAAAGCACGATGCGGCCTGAGTATTACCCATGTGTTTGCAGGATTTGTTGAGCTGGCGCTGGAGAGCGGCGGGAACCGGCCGCACAAAATGAAAACGCCGCGGCATGCTGCGCCGCGGCGTAAGTCGCTACCCGGTGCGGGTAGGGGTGTGTCAGCGCATCGGCAGCGGGTAGGTGGCCGGGCTGACGTTGCCGTCCTTGTCGACCGCCTGCACGCCGTACAGCACATTATCCTTGGACATGTCGATGCGCGCGGTGGTCGTGTTGCCGACGAAGCGCGAACCCTGCCACAGCGGCGAGGTGGTCTCGCGCCAGACCACGCGGTAGCCGGCGACGTCCGGTTCGGCGTTGGCCTTCCAGACCAGGTCGGTGCCGTTGTCGAGGGCCGCGGTCTTGACCTTGACCTCTTGCGGCGCGGCCGGGGCCAGCGCCAGCGAGGCCAGCGAGGCCGCATTCACGCGCGTTACCTGGGCCACGTACTCGGGGTCGACGAATTCCGGCAGGTCGCCGATCTTCACGCCTTTTTCGGTACGCAGATCCTGATGCTGGTGATTGAAGTCTTCGTTCGGTTCCGTGAAGCGCACCGCCGCATAGCCGGCGTCCAGGAAGGGGCTGTGATCGCCGCCGCGCAGGTAGCGGTCGCGCCGGTAGATGATGTCGACCTTGAAGTCGGGGACGTAGCGCTCGCCGGTCTCCTTGACGTGGCGCGCCAGCTGGCGCGTGATCGAATCGTTCTCGCCGCCGGTCACCAGCAGAGTGCGCAGCTCGGGAGAAGGCGCTTCTTTCAGCGGCGGCACGCCCTCGGCGAACAGGCGCACGCGCGAAGCGTCCTTCTTGCCCTTCTCGTCGTGCGAGCTGCCGATGATGTCGTTGTTCAGCATGCCGGCGATGTTCCATTTGGCCGCCTTGGCCTTTTTGGCGAAGTCGCCGGCGCCGTACAGGCCCTGTTCCTCGGCCGCCACCGTCATGAAGACCAGCGTTGCGTCGAACTTGTGGCGCGCCATCACGCAGGCCATCTCGATCACGGCCGCGGTGCCGGAAGCGTCGTCGTTGGCGCCCGGCGCATCGGCGGTGGTGTTCATCACGTCGGTGACGCGCGAGTCGTAGTGGCCGCTGACCACGTACATGCGGTCCTTCGAGGCCGCCTGCGTGCCCGGCAGGGTGGCGACCACGTTGACGATCTCGGTCGGCTTGTCGATGCGGTTGTCGACCGGGTGCAGGTGGCCGTCGAAGCGCACCTCGAGCTTGCCGGCGCCGCAGCGCTCCATCTCCGACTTGATCCAGCGCCGCGCCGCGCCGATGCCGCGCGTCTCGGAGGTGGTGTCCGACATCGTGTGGCGGGTGCCGAAGCTGACGAGTTTATTCACGTAGGCCTGGATGCGCTGCGGCGAGATCTCCTTGACGATGGCGTCGATCTCGGCCTGGCGCGCGGGCAGGGGGCGGTCGGCAGTGGATTCGGCTGCCTGTGCAGACGCGGCGCCTGCGAGCAGCAGGGCCAGGGATAGCTTGGTGAGACGGGGCATGTTACTCCTTACGAGAAAAACGAAACGGCGCGGCCGCCATCGAGCCGCGCCGGGAAGCATATCTTACTTCCAGCTGTAGGTCGCGCTTGCGTACACGTAGCGGCCGCGCGGGTCGCCGTAGCTCACGTCGTACCCGCCCAGGAAGTTCGAAGTCAGGTTGCTGTAGGGCGGGTCGCGGTCCGTCAGGTTCTTGACGCCCAGCGCCAGGCGCGTGGCCTTGATGCCGGTGTAGCCGAGCTGCAGGTCGAAGGTCTGGTAGGCGTCGACCTTGCGCACCGGCGTGCCGGCCGGGGCGCGGTTGGCGGCAACGTCGGTATAGCCCTTCTGGTAGTTCTGCGATAGCGAAGCCTCGACCGCGCCCGCCTGCCAGGTCGCGCTGGCATTGTGCTTCCAGCGCAGCACCACGCCGCCGGAGGCGTTCAGGGCCTGGTCGAGCGAGGACGCGTAGGTGCCGTCCGGGCCCTGGGTGTCGTACTTGCCGAGGTAGGTGCCGGAGATGCGGAAAATGAGGCGGTTGGCGCCGTCCAGGCGCAGCGCGTAGCGGCCATCGATATCGGCCCCGGCCAGCTTGGTGCGGAACAGGTTGGCGTTGGTCTGCAGGATGCCGGTGATCGGGCCGGCGCCGCTGGCATTGCCGTCCGGCGCGCCGCGCAGGATGTACTGCGCGTACTGCTGGGCGCGCGCGGCGTTGGCCAAGAAGTAGGTCGACGAAAGGCCGCCGACCACGATCGCATCCTTCAGCTGCAGGGCGAACGCATCGACGCTCAGCGACAGGTCGCGGGTCGGTTCGAACATCACGCCGAAGGTATAAGACACCGACTTCTCGGGCTTGAGCTGCGGGTTGCCGCCGGTGATGGTGGTGAACTGGAAGTTGCAGTCGTTCGGTGCGCCGGTCTTGATGTCCGGGCAGCGGATCGGGTCGCGCGTGCCGTTGGCGGTCACGCTGGTGGCCTGCGGCGTGTACAGGTCGGTCAGCGAGGGCGCGCGGAAGCCGGTGCCGGCGGCGGCGCGCACCAGCCACGAGGTGCTCGGCTGCCAGCGCAGCGAAGCCTTCGGGTTGACGGTCGAACCGACGCCCTGGTAACGGTCGTAACGCACGGCGACGTCGCCATCCAGCGTCTTCACGATCGGGATGCTGGCCTCGGCATACGCCGAACTCACGTTGCGCTGGCCGACCACCGGGAAGGCATTGCCGCCCAGGCCCGCGATGTCGCCGGTCTGGATTGCCACCGAGGGGTTGTACTCGAACTTCTCGCGGCGCAGTTCGGCGCCGACCGCCACCGCCAGCATCCCGGCCGGCAGCTGGAACAGCTCGCGCGACGCCTTGGCGTCGACCGAGGTGGTCGAGGTCTTGGTGGCATAGCTGGTGCCGCGGAACTCGGCGCCGCGCACCGCTTCGAGCGCGGCTTTATCGGTGGTGTCGCCGAAGGGGTTGATCACGCCGCTGTTCAGGATCGGCAGCACCTTCGAGTACTGCGCATAGCCACCCAGCAGGTTTTCCTTGACCTTGCTCTGGCTGAACAGGAAGGCGGAGTCGACATCCCAGCCGGCCAGCGTGCCGCGCGCGCCGGTCAGGAAGCGTGCGTTCTCGGAGATGTCCTGGGTGCTGCGCACGCCGTTGGCGACGTCGCGGTAGTTCAGCAGCAGCGGCAGGCCGGTGAGGCCGTTGGCGGCCGCGAAGTCCTTCGGATAGTAGGGGCTGGACGGCACCAGCACGAAGCCGCCGATGCCGACGTTGTACTTGGCCGTGCCCGGGTACTGGGCCATCAGCGCCTTGTACTGCGGGACGTAGGGATTGGTGGCGGTGGTGATGGCGTTCCATGCCATCGGCACCGCCTGCGTCTGCGAGACGATCTCGTTACGCGTGTAGCTGGTTTCCGCGTACAGCTCGGCGTCCCCGGACAGCTTCTTGCGACCGTTCAGCATCAGGTTGGCGCGCTTCATGTCCGGCTGCAGCGAGACCGAGGGGCTGTTGTCGAAGCTGCAGCGGGTCGGCGCAAACGGCGAGACGGTCGAGACCGGGCCGCAGTTCGGCAGCATCGGATTCTTCAGCACGCCGGTGCCGTACAGCGAAACGTTGGCCGGGAAGGCGATCGAGGACAGGTAGTCGTTGGCTTCAAGAACGTTCAGGCGGCTGGCGAAGGCCCGTTCGTAGCCGTAGATGGCGTCGGTGGTCTGCAGGTTGAGGCCGGCCGTGATGTTGTAGCCGTCCGCCGCGAAGTCGCCGAAGCCGCCGAACAGCGAGGCCTTGGTGTCCTTGCCGGAGGCGCCCTTCATCGGCTGGCCATAGCTGCCCGAGACTTCGACGCCCTTGTAGTCGCGGCGCAGGATGAAGTTGACCACGCCGGCGATGGCGTCGCTGCCATACACCGCCGAGGCGCCGTCCTTCAGCACTTCGACGCGTTCGATGGCCGACAGTGGAATGCTGTTCACGTCGACCGAGGAGCCGGCCGAACCGGCCGAGCCGCCGCCGTAGACCGACACGCGGCGGCCGTTGACCAGCACCAGGGTGCGGCCGCCGCCCAGGCCGCGCAGCGAGACTGTGGCGATGTTGCCGCCGCCGTAGCCGGAGGCGTTGGCGACCGTGGTCGAGCTGCCGGCGCTGCTCAGCGAGCTCAGTTGCTTGACGAGTTCCTCGGTCGAAGAGGCGCCGATGCGTTCGATGTCGGCGCGCTTGAGCACCTGGACCGGCAGCGCAGTTTCGCCTTCAATGCGCTTGATCGAGGAGCCGGTGATCACGACGCGGTTTTTGGATGAGTCGGCGTCCAGTTCCTGCGCGTGGACGGGCGCCCACAGCGCGGGCGCCAGTGCGGCGCCAATGAAAAGGACGGAAGGTTTGAGACGCAGTGTCGAACGGATCATGCAATGGGCTCCTGTTGTATTTATGTGAACAACAGAAAAAGTATAGGGCTTAAAAATGGGCAAGATTTGCTATAGTTGACCCATATCAAAGCCCTTTGGCGCAATGCCTGTTTCGTTTCCGGAGTCTTATTGTAATGAACATGCCTCAGCTCGATCGCGTCGACCGCCGTATCCTCGAGGAACTGCAGGGGAATGCCCGGCTGTCGAGCGCCGACCTGGCCGAGCGCGTGTCGCTGTCCACCTCGCCGTGCTGGCGCCGGGTGAAGCGGCTCGAAGAAGAAGGCGTGATCCGTGCCTACCAGGCGCGGCTGGACCCAGCCAAGCTGGGGTACCAGGTGACGGCCTTCGTGCACATATCGCTGGACAAGAAGGACACGCGCCACCTGCAAGCCTTCGAGCGCGCCGCTCAGGCGATCCCCCAGGTGCTGTCCTGCCACCGGATCTCGGGGCGCTACGATTACCAGCTGATGGCGGTGGCGGAAGACCTGCAGGCTTACGGGATCTTCGCCGAGACCCGCATCAATGCGCTGCCGAGCGTGAAAGAGGTCTATACCTCGTTCGTCATGAGGGAAGTGAAAGCACCCGGCACCGTCCCGATGCCGGGTTGAGCTCAACGATATCTCAGAGCGAAAAGAGATACTTGCGGATCGCGTCATTGACCTGCTGCGGCTGGTCGATCATCGCGAAGTGGCGGGCCGGCGCCACGGTTACCACCTCGACCTTCGGCGCGCCCTGCATCAGCGAACGGTAGTACTCGGCCTTGGCGTTGGCGGTGAGTCCCTGCGGGCCGCCGTCGACGTCGAAGAAGGGCGAGATCACCAGCACCGGGGCCTGGATGTTCTTCAGGCCGGGGCGCAGATCGAGTTCGAGCACGTCGGCCGCATACTGGCCGACCGAAGCCGGATCGCTGCGTCCGGTGAGCAGCGCGAGGTCGTCGGCCTTGCCCATGTCCATGACGCCGATGGTGCGCATATAGCCCTGCTGCTGCGAGGCGAATAGCGCTGCGTTGGCGCCTGCCAGCCGTGCTTTCATGGTCTGGGCATAGCGGCTGCGCTCAAGCGGCGGCAGGGTCTCGGTGCCGGGCATGACCGGCAAACCGTCGATGGCGACCACGCCGCCCACCTGCGCCGGCTTGTCCTCGGCTACGGCGACGGCCATGGTCGCGCCCAGGCTGTGGCCGACGATGACCGGCTTGTCCAGGCGGCGCTGTTCGATCAGCTTTTCGACGGCGGCGCGGGCCGAGGCGAACGCGTTGCTTGGCGCCGCCGGGCGGCCGTCGAAGCCGGGCAGGCTCAGGACGTAGACGGCATGGTCGCCGCTGAAGGCGCGCACCGTTTCCTGCCACACCCAGCCGCCGGTGGCCAGGCCGGGGATCAGGATCAGCGGGCGTCCTTTGCCGCCATGGCGTTCCACCAGCACGCCGTCGATCTCGAAGCGCTCGGCGGGGGCGATGGTGGCGGCAAAGCGGTTGGCTGGCGGAGCAGCGGTTTCCGCCGCGCGGCTGGAGCCGGCGGACATTAGCGCTACGAGGATGCCGACGACGACGGGAAACATGGCGAAAGGCTTTTTGCAGGCGAAGGGGTTCATACAGGCTCCTGGTTTGGGAAGAAGATTGCTTCGATCGGTTGTGCAAACAGCTTGGAAATCGTGAAGGCCAGCGGCAGGCTCGGGTCGTACTTTCCGGTCTCGATGGCGATCACGGTCTGGCGCGAGACGCTCAGCAGGTCGGCCAGGTGGGCCTGGCTCCAGCCGCGTTCACCGCGCAGGTCGCGGATCAGGTTCTTCATCGGTCGAGCACCTTGCGGATGATGGTCACGGCGCCGGTGCTGGCGCCCATCGCCATCCAGACCCAGAACATCGACACCTTCGGGAACCCGGCGGTTTCGAGGAAGCCGTAGGTGAAGGTGCCGGCCAGCGTGATGGCGGCGGCGACCGCGATGTTTTCCAGCAGGCGGATGCGCTGGTATTCGTCGATGCGGGCGACGTGGCGCACGATGGTCCGGATCATCATGACGAAGCCGATCATCGGCGTGACCAGCACCAGGGTGCGCAGCCAGCCATCGGCCATCGGGCGGCCATAGCGGATCGCCGCAGACAGCAAGACGGTATAAACCACGAGCGCCGTCATCAGTTCAATGAAATAGGCGCGAGCGACACGTTTCTCATGCATTTGACCACCTCCTTTTGATGTAAAGTTTGCTTGTCTTGTAAAGCATGCTTGACACTGTAGGCCCGACTGAATCTGATGTCAAGGCCCCTTTACATATATTTTTGAACACCCGTATCGACTACAATGCCGGCCCATGACTTCCCCTGAAAACCAACGCCGCGCGATCGTCATCGGCGGCGGCCCCGCCGGCCTGATGGCGGCCGAATCCCTGTCCGCCGGCGGCGTGCAGGTCGACCTGTACGACAGCATGCCCTCCGTCGGACGCAAGTTCCTCCTGGCCGGCAAGGGCGGCATGAACATCACGCATTCGGAGGAATTCGATGCGTTTGCGGGCCGCTACGGCAAGCGCCGGCCCGAAGTCGAGCGCTGGCTGGACGGTTTCACGCCGCAGCAGGTGCGCGAGTGGATCCATGGCCTGGGCGTCGATACCTTCGTCGGCAGCTCGGGCCGCGTATTCCCCACCGATATGAAGGCGGCGCCGCTGCTGCGCGCCTGGCTGCACCGCCTCCGGGAAAACGGCGTGCGCTTCCACATGCGCCACCGCTGGCTGGGCTGGCGCGACGGCCGGCTGGTGTTCGCGACGCCGGACGGCGAAACGCTGGCGTCAAGCGATGCGACCGTGCTGGCGCTGGGCGGCGCGAGCTGGGCGCGCCTGGGCTCGGACGGGGCCTGGGCGCCGCTGCTGGCCGAACACGGGGTCGAGGTCGCGCCGCTGGTGCCGATGAACTGCGGTTTCGACACCGATTGGAGCGCGCATTTCAGCAGCCGCCACGCCGGTGCGCCCTTGACCACCGTCGGCCTGGCGGTCGAGGACGTGGATGGCAAGCGGATCTACCGCAAGGGCCAGTTCGTGGTCACCGCGACCGGCATCGAGGGCAGCCTGGTCTACGCGCTGTCCGCGCAGATCCGCGACCGCATCCTGGTTGACGGCCAGGCCACGGTCTGGATCGACCTGCTGCCGGACCACGATGCCGCGCGTGTCCTGGCAGAGGTGACGCATCCGCGCGGCACCCGTTCGATGTCCAGCCACCTGCAAAGCCGGCTCGGGATCAAGGGCGTGAAATCGGGGCTGCTGCACGAATGCCTGGGCAAGGAAGACTATGCCGACCCTTTGAGGCTGGCGCGGGCGATCAAGGCGCTGCCGCTGACGGTCCTGCGCCCGCGTCCGATCGACGAGGCGATCAGCAGCGGCGGCGGAGTGCGTTTCGAGGCGCTGGAAGGCGCGGCCGGCATGCTGCGCGCGCTGCCGGGCGTGTTCGTGGCCGGCGAGATGGTCGACTGGGAGGCGCCGACCGGCGGCTATCTGCTCACCGCCTGCTTCGGCAGCGGGTGCGCGGCCGGGCAGGGCGCGCTGGACTGGATTAAGCGCATGTCTGAACGCGCTTAATCCTGGAAGCTGACGCTGCCGCTGCCATTGCGGCTCACCGCACGGTTGTCCGGATTGCCGTAGACGGTGACGTTACCGCTGCCCGTCATCTCGGCCTGCACCCGCTTGCTCGCATACACGGCGCTGCTGCCCGAGCCCTGGTGCTGCAGCTCGACCTGCTCGGCGCGCAGGTGGCGGGCGTCCATTTCGCCGGAGCCGGCGACCTCGGCATGCAGCTCGCGCGCGGCGCCGACCAGGGTCATGTGGCCCGAGCCCTTGAGGTCGGCCGATACCTTTTCTGCATTCCCGGCGGTGAATTCGAGTTCGCCGCTGCCGTGCAGGCCGGCCTCGATCTCGCGGTAGCGGCCGTGGAAGCGCAGCGCCGCAGAGCCGGTGACGTTCACCTCGATCCTGTCGCCCGAGAAGCCGCTGACGCTGTTCTCGCCGCTGCCGCCGATGGTGAGGCCCTCGAGCGTCGGCAGCACCAGAATGACTTCGATCGGCTGGCGGTGGCGCAGCAGGATGCCGCGCGGGCCGATGTGCAGGGTGTTGCCTTCCACCGTGGTGTCGACGTTGGCCAGCAGGCGCTGTTCGCCCCGCACTTCGAGCGAGGCCGCCGTACCCTGGCGCAGGGTCAGGTTGATCGGGCCGCTCACATCGACCTCGGCGACGCTGGCGCCGAGCGTGCGCTTTTCGCTGTCGACCAGGCGGCTGCCCGGGTTGGCTGCGCCCGTGCCCTGGGCCCGCAGCATGCTGTAGGAAGCCCCGATCAGCAGTAGTGCGAGCAGCAGCAGGGCGAATCCGGTTTTGATCAATGCGCGCATGGTGTCCCTCTCAATGTCCCTTGAGCAGGGAGAAATTCATCTGGAAGTAGCGCTTGATGCCGTGCGCCGCATGGCGGGTCACCACCAGCGACAGCAGGAACAGCGCGATCCCGCCGAGCACCATGCCGAAGCCGAACAGGGTCTGGGTGGTGCGCGAGTCGGCGTCCATGTCGGTCGTGATGTGCAGCTGTTTGCCGGCCACGACCTCGGCGCCGCGGCGCAGGCGCGAGGCCGGGCGCTCCTCGGTGCCGTCGGGGGCATCGCCTTCCTCGTGCACGTTGATGCCCTTTTCGTCGATCTGCACCCGGATCTGGCGCTTGTCGTCCGGATCGTCGGCGTCGATCTGGACGTAGCGCGTGGGGAGGTCGAGCAGCAGCTCGCTGTTGCCGGCCAGGCCGCTGGCCGTGATCGCGATGCCGCCGATGTAGAAGGCCAGGGCGGCCGCGTACAGCGACATCAGCAAGGCCGAGAACACCATCGCCGGCACGATCATGAAGAGGTTGAAGATGGCCAGGCCGGCGCCGGACACCAGCACCCGCAGCACCCTGGCCGGGTTGCGCTTTTCACCCACGCTGAACTGCGGCGCTGCTCCCTGCAGGCCGCCGGCAGTCGCGGCCTGCGCGCCGAAAACGCCCGCAGGCTGGGGGCCGGGTTGCGCCCCGAGTTGGGCGCTATAGCTGTTGGCGCGCAGCGTCATCGCGATCTTCTTCGGATCGTCGAGTTCCGTCGCCACGTCCTGCTCGCTGCGGCCGGCGTTCAGGCCGTCGACGAAGCGCTGCTCGTAGTAGCCCAGGGTCTTGGCCTGCAGCTCGGGCGGCAGGCCCAGCATGGCGCGTTTCAGCAGCTCGAGGTATTCCAGCTTTCCCATCGGATGCTCCGGCTCAGTTCCGCGCGACCATCAGCATGGCGTTCGCCGCCGGGTCGCCAGAGGCGCCCAGGCCGGGATGCAACAGCACCGCCGTCGCAACGGCGACGAAGGCGAGCAGGAGCAGGGTACGCAGAGCCAACAGGCTGTTCATTTGCAATCCGATAACACTTGTTTCGATGATGCTACTGTACGCGCACCCGGTCCATGCCGCCACGCAGTTGCGACAGGCTGCAGTTTTCGTGGGGCAGGCTGCGCATGGGCTTGACGGCCGGCTTCACGCTTTGGCGCTCAGGGCGAGGCGCGCGGCGGCCGTGCCGCTGCGTACCGCCGTCTCCAGGGTGGCCGGATAGTCGCCGGCGGTGTAGTCGCCGGCCAGGACCAGGCCGGGCAGACCGGTGGCATTCGCCGGGCGCACCAGGCCCGGGGTGCAGGCGAAGGTTGCGCGCTTTTCCGTCAATACGCGGGTCCAGCGCGGCTGCGCCAGGCCGGGCTGCCGGAAGGCCGCCGCCAGCTGGCCGGCGACGGCCGCAGCCAGCACGTCCTGGTCCAGGCCGGCCGCCTCGCCGGCGGCGCTGACGACCACCGCCAGCAAGCCGTCCTGGCTGCGATCCGCTGCTTGGCCGAGGGGGGCGAGCTGGCCGCGGTCGAACACGAACTGGCCCCAGGCGCCGTGCGCCGGATCGTCGAGCAGCGCGCAGAAGGGCAGCGGCAGGCGCAGGCCTGGCTCGTACTGCAGATAGACGGTGGAGATCGGCTCGTACTCGAAGGCGTCCAGCTGCGCGCACAAGGCCTCGGCGCCGGGCAAGGGGCGCAGCAGGGTAGCGCTCTGCCAGGCCGGCGTGGCCAGCACCACCGCGTCGACGTCCACGGCATCGCTGCCGGTGCTCACACGCCAGCCATCGCCCTGAGGCGCGATGGCATCGACGCGGGCGCCGCATTGCAGCTTGCCGCCGCGCTCCTCGATATAGCGGCGGGCCGCGTCCGGGAACAGGGCGTCGAGCAGCACGCGCGGCAGCAGCATGTCGGAAGCCTTGCGCTTGGCGCCGAGGCTGTCGCGCAGCACCGCCAGGAAGACGTTGGCGGAGGCGCGTTCGAGCGGCGTGTTCAAGGCCGCCAGGCACAGCGGGCGCCACATCAGGCGGATCAGGCGCGGCGTCTGGCCGAAGCGGGCCAGCAGCTCGGCCACGCTGCAGTCGGTGTTGAGGCCCCAGTCCATCCAGCGCGCGCTGGTGGTGAAGCGGGCCAGCGCCAGCTTGTCTTCGCGTTCCAGTCCTTTCGCGCGCAGCAAGGCAACCAGCATGTGCAGCGGCGCCGGCAGGCGCGGGGCGACGAAATCCATCAGGGGCGTGCCGTCATGCGCGCTTCCGGCCGGATAGCGCATCTGAAGGGGCAGGCGCAGCAGGGCGTCGGTTTCGCGGACGCCGACGCGGCGCAGCAGCGCCAGCGTGTCGGCATAGGCGCCGAGCATGATGTGCTGGCCGTTGTCGAGCAGGGCTTCCTTGGCCTGCACGGCGCGCGCGCGGCCGCCCAGCGTGCGCGCGGCCTCGAACAGCGTGACGCGGACGCCTTGCGCTGCCAGTTCGACCCCGGCCGCGCAGCCGGCCCAGCCGCCGCCGACCACGGCGATGTGCTTAGCCACGGCGCTCAGCCACGGATGTAGGTCTTCCACGCCAGCCACAGCTTGCGCAGCGGCGTGAGCGAAATGCGCTGGTTCAGCACCTTGAAGTCGTCGCGCTCGACCTCGTCGAGGACGGTGCGGTAGATCGCCGCCATCATCAGGCCGGGACGCTGGGCGCGCCGGTCTTCCTTGGGCAGCAGGGCGAAGGCTTCGTCGTAGACTGCGCGCGCACGGTCGGCCTGGAACTTCATCAGCGCCTCGAATTTTTCGCTGTGGCGGAAATTCAGGATATCGGCGGCGGTGACGCCAAACTGCTGGAGTTCGTTGACCGGCAGGTAGATGCGGCCCTTGCGCGCATCGTCGCCGACGTCGCGGATGATGTTCGTCAGCTGGAAGGCCAGGCCCAGCTTCTCGGCATATTGCAGGGTCTGCGGATTGGTCGCGCCGAAGATGCTGGCCGAGAGGATGCCGACCACGCCGGCCACGTGCCAGCAATATTTGCGCAGGCCCGCGTAATCGAGATAGCGCGACTGGTCGAGGTCCATCTCCATGCCGTCGACGATGGCCTGCAGGTGCTCCTGCTGCAGCTTGTAGGCGGCCAGGTGCGGCTGCAGCGCCTGGGTCACCGGGTGGGTCGGCGCGCCCTTGTACATGGCGGCGAGCTCGGTGCGCCACCAGGCCAGCTTGATGCGCGCCACCGACTGGTCGCTGGTCTCGTCGACGGTGTCGTCGACCTCGCGGCAGAACGCGTACAGCGCCGTGATCGCCCTACGCCGCTCGGGCGGCAGGAACAGGAAGCTGTAATAGAAGCTGGAGCCGCTTTGGACGGTCTTTTGTTGGCAGTAGTCGTCGGGAGACATAGAAAAAATGCAAAGTGAGCGCAATGCTAGTCCGCTATCTTAGCCGATGCGGCTGTTTTAGCGAAGAAAGTGAGGGTTTCGACCGATGACGCAAGTACATACAAGCTGGCACGCCGGCCGGAACCCTGTCGTCCTGCTCTGGCTAGCGTTCTGGGCCGTTGCCGCCATGACGGCAATCGTCGACAGGTGTGGGCGGATGCTGGACGCGTGGCAGGCTATATTGAACCTGCTCGGTTTACTACAGATGATTCTGGCGGCGAGCCTTGTCAGGACCAAAGGATGGGGAGCCTCTGTTCTGGCCCACGTCGTCCTCGGATTGCTGCTTGGGCAGTGGTGGTTTGTCGAATCCACGTTCATGCAAGTCGTCTGGCGCTTGTCGGGCTTCGGGCCCTGAGCGCGCCATGATCCTCACATCCTCAGCGCGCGCCACAGCAGCACCCCCCAATCCAGCCGCTTGAGCTGCGGCCGGCGCCGGAACACGTCATAGTCGGCGCGTTCGATCGCCTCCAGAATCCGCAACCCACCCTGCACGACCAGCCGCAGTTCCCAGCCGATCCGGCCCGGCAGCCGGGTGGCCAGCGGCGCGCCTTCCAGCATCAGCGCGCGCGCCCGTTCCACCTCGAAGCGCATCAGCGCCCGCCAGGCCGGGTCGGTCTCGCCCTGCGCGATCTGCCCCTCGCTCACGCCGAAGCGCGCCAGGTCTTCCTGCGGCAAATAAATGCGCCCCTTGCCGATGTCGATACCGACGTCCTGCCAGAAGTTGATCAGCTGGAGGCTTGAACAGACCGCGTCCGATTCGCGCAGGCTGACATCGTCTACGGTGCCGTACAAACCCAGCATCAGCCGCCCGACCGGATTCGCCGAGCGGCGGCAGTAATCCAGCAGCGAGGGGAAATCGGCATAGCGGGTGGTGACCACGTCCTGCCGGAAGGCACTCAGCAGGTCGCGCAGCGGCTGCAGGGGCAGGGCGTGGCGGCGCAGGGCTTCGGCCAGGCGCGCGAACATCGGATCGGCAGGCCTGTCGCCGCGCTCGATCGCGTCCAGCGCCGCATCGTAGGCGTTCAGACCTGCCAAGCGCTCGGCAGGCAGGGCATCGCCCTCGTCGGCGATGTCGTCGGCGCTGCGTGCAAAGGCGTAGATCGCCTCGACGGCAGGCACCAGGCGGCGCGGCAGCAGGATCGAGGCAACGGGGAAGTTTTCGTAGTGATCGACGGGCATGGAGTACTGACTCTAACGTCATTTACTGGCTGTGTTTGCATGATTATAATTGCTGGGATTTATTAAAAGAATATCGCCGCCGCCTTTGCCGCTATTGCCGCGGCCTCCCTCCGAGAGGAACCCATCGTGCAAGACCCCCGAATTCCGCCCCCGCGCACCCTCGTCGCCGCAGCCCTTGCGCTGTCCCTGCTGGCTGCCTGTTCGAAGGATGCGCCGCCGCCCGAGGACGTGCGGCCGGTGCGCGCGCTCGCGCTTGCCGCTGGCGGCGTGCGCACCAGCACCGAGTTTTCCGGCGACGTGCGCCCGCGCTACGAGTCGCGCCTCGGCTTCCGGGTCGGCGGCAAGATCAGCGCGCGCAAGGTGGACGTCGGCACCAGCGTCAAGCGCGGCACCCTGCTGATGCAGCTGGACCCCCAGGACCTGCGCCTCGGCCAGGCCCAGGCCCAGGCCAGCCTGCGCGCGGCCCAGACCAGCTACGATCTCGCGCGCGCCGAGCTGAAACGCTATCAGGACCTGCGCAGTCAGAACTTCGTCAGCCAGGCGGTGCTGGACCAGAAAGTGGCGGCGGCCCGTTCGGCCCAGGCCAGCGTCGAAGCCGCACGCGCCCAGTCTCGCGAACAGGCGAACCAGACCGGGTATGCGAGCCTGGAAGCCGATACTGACGGCGTTGTCACCGGCATCGACGCCGAGGTCGGCCAGGTGGTGCAGGCCGGCACGCCGGTGGTGCGCGTCGCGCGCACCGACGAGAAGGAAGTCGTGATCGGCGTCCCGGAAGATCAGGTCGACGAACTGCGCCACGCCGGCGCCGTGAAAGTGCGCCTGTGGGCCGACCCGAACCGCAGCATCGCCGGCAAGATCCGCGAAATCTCGCCGGTTGCGGATCCCGCCACCCGCACCTATACGGTCAAGGTGTCGATCCCTGCCAGCGAGGAGGCACGCCTCGGGATGACGGCCGTGGTCGAGATCCTGCGCCAGGCCGATGCGGCCTCCGGCAGCCAGCTGCGCGTTCCCTTGTCCGCGCTGGTGCAGAACAAGGGCGCCAGCGCCGTCTGGGTGGTCGAGAACAACGCCGTCAGGCTGCAGCCGGTGCAGGTCGGCGGCGTGGCCGGCAACGACGTATTGCTGACCAACGGCGTCAAGCCGGGCCAGACCATCGTCACGGCCGGCGTCAATCTGCTGAAGCCCGGCCAGAAGGTCAGGATCCTGACCGCCGACGTGGCGCGCCGCGCCGATGCGGAGAGTGAGGCGGCCGGCACGCCGGCGGTGGGCGGCAAATGAAGCATTTCAACCTGTCGCGCTGGGCGCTGGAAAACATCCCGCTGACGCGCTACCTGATCGCGGTCCTGCTCCTGCTGGGCATCCTCAGCTACAACCAGCTGGGCCAGGACGAGGACCCGCCCTTCACCTTCCGCGCGATGGTGATCCAGGCCCGCTGGCCGGGCGCTACCGCCGTGCAGATGGCCCAGCAGGTCACCGATCCGCTCGAGCGCAAGCTGCAGGAGACGCCCTACGTCGACAAGATCCGCAGCTTCTCCAAGCCGGGCGAGACCACCATCATCCTCGAGCTGCGCGAATCGACGCCGCCATCGGCGGTCCCGCCGACCTGGTACCAGGTGCGCAAGAAGATCGGCGACATCGCACTGACCCTGCCGCAGGGCGTGATCGGGCCCTTCTTCAACGATGAATTCGGCGATACCTACGGCTCCATCTTCGCGCTGTCCGGCGACGGCTTTACCTATGCCGAAATGCGCGACTACGCCGACTTCGTGCGCCAGCAGCTGCTCAACGTGCCGCTGGTCGCCAAGGTCGAGCAGTTCGGGGTGCAGGCCGAGAAGGTCAACATCCTCTTCTCGCAGCAGAAGTTCGCCCAGCTGGGCGTGCCTTTCGACGCCATCGTCAACCAGATCGCCACCCAGAACGGGGTCGAGTCGGCCGGCGTGCTGGTGACGCCGACGGAAAACCTGCAGGTGCGCGTGACCGGCGCCCTGAAGACCGTGCAGCAGCTCGAAAACCTCAGCCTGCGCGCCGGGAATACGACCTTCCGCCTGGGCGACTTCGCCACCGTGCAGCGCGCCTACGAGGACCCGCCGCGCGAGAAGATGCGCTTCAACGGCAAGGAAGTGATCGGCCTGGGCGTGTCGATGGAAAAGGGCGGCAACATCATCCAGCTCGGCAAGGGCCTGGAAGAGACCGTGGCGCGCATCCGTTCCCAGCTCCCGGTCGGCATCGAGCTCGAACGCGTGTCGAATCAACCCGCGGCCGTCACGGCGTCCGTGAGCGAATTCATGCACACGCTGATCGAAGCGGTCGTGATCGTGCTGATCGTCTCCTTCCTGTCGCTGGGCCTGCACCGCAAGCCGCGCTGGCGCATCGACGTGCGCCCAGGCCTGGTGGTGGCGCTGACGATTCCGCTGGTGCTGGCGATCACCTTCCTCTTCATGAACATCTTCGACATCTCGCTGCACAAGGTGTCGCTGGGCGCGCTGATCATCGCCCTCGGCCTGCTGGTCGACGATGCCATCATCGCGGTGGAGATGATGGTGCGGAAGATGGAGGAGGGCATGTCGCGCTTCGAGGCGGCCACCTTTGCCTACACCTCGACCGCCTTCCCGATGCTGACCGGGACCCTGATCACGGCCGCCGGCTTCCTGCCGATCGGCCTGGCCAAGTCGGCGGCCGGCGAATACACCTTCTCGATGTTCTCGGTGAACGCGATCGCGCTGGTTGTCTCGTGGGTGGTGGCGGTGACCTTCACGCCCTACATCGGTTTCATCCTGCTGAAGGTGCAGCCGCATCCTGGTGGCGAGCATGGCGGCCACGACGTCTTCGACACGCCGGCTTACAACCGCTTCCGCCGCATCGTCAACTGGTGCGTGACCTTCCGCATGACGACCATCGCGCTGTCGCTGGCGGTGTTCGCGCTGGGCGTGTTCGGCTTCAAGTTCATCGAAAAGCAGTTCTTCCCGGATTCCAGCCGCCCTGAGCTGATGGTCGAGATGTGGCTGCCCGAAGGGACCAGCTTCAGCGCCAACGAAGCGCTGGTCAAGAAGTTCGAGACCTGGGTCCGGCGCCAGCCGGAGCTGGACAGCGTGACCAGCTATGTCGGCACCGGTAGCCCGCGTTTTTACCTGCCGCTGGACCAGATCTTCCCGCAGTCGAACGTCTCGCAGCTGGTGGTGCTGCCCAAGTCGGCACACGAACGCGAAGGCCTGATGCGCAAGATCCAGACCGTGCTGAAGGACGATTTTCCGGAGGTGCGCGGGCGCGTGAAGCTGCTGCCGAACGGGCCGCCGGTGCCTTACCCGGTGCAGTTCCAGGTGTCGGGCCCGGACATCGCCGTGGTGCGCGGCGTGGCCGACCAGGTCAAGGAGATCCTGCGCGCGAACCCGAACGCGGTCGGCGTCAACGACAACTGGAACGAGTCGGTCAAGGTGCTGCGCCTGGATCTCGACCAGGACAAGCTGCGCGCGCTGGGCGTGACCAGCCAGGCCGTGCGCCGTACGGTCGCCACCGTGCTGTCGGGGACGACCATCGGCCAGTTCCGCGAAAGTAACCGCCTGATCGACATCGCCGTGCGCCAGCCGATCGAGGAGCGCTCGACCATGTCGGTGCTGGCGAATACGAATATCCCGACGGCGTCCGGCAAGGCGGTGCCGCTGTCGCAGGTGGCGCGCATCGAATTCGTGTGGGAGCCGGGCGTGGTCTGGCGCCGCGGGCGCGAGTGGGCGATCATGGTGCAGTCGGACGTGGTCGACGGCATCCAGGGGCCGACCGTGTCGAGCCAGGTCGGCGGCAAGCTGGACGCGCTGCGCGCGAAGCTGCCGGCCGGCTACCGCATCACGCTGGAAGGCGCGGCCGCCGACAGTTCGAAAGCGGAAGCCTCGATCTCGGCCAACGTGCCGCTGGTGCTGTTCATCGTGTTCACGCTGCTCATGCTGCAGCTGCACAGCTTCTCGCGTTCGCTGCTGGTGTTCCTGACCGGGCCGCTGGGCGTGGCCGGCGCCGCGATGGCCTTGCTGCTGCTGGGCCGGCCCTTCGGCTTCGTCGCCAACCTGGGTGTGATCGCGCTGTTCGGCATGATCATCCGGAATTCCGTGATCCTGGTCGACCAGATCGAAAAGGACATCGCGGAGGGCAGGGAAGCCTGGGATGCGATCGTGGAAAGCGCGGTGCGGCGCTGCCGGCCGATCCTGCTGACGGCGGCCGCGGCGGCATTGGCGATGATTCCGCTGTCGGGCTCGGTGTTCTGGGGTCCGATGGCGGTGGCGATCATGGGCGGCCTGCTGGTGGCGACGGCATTGACGCTGCTGTTCCTGCCGGCGCTTTATGCGGCGTGGTTCAGGGTGAAGAAGCCGCAATGAGCTCATCCATTGCGCACTATTCAAAATTCCCCAATGGTGTCAGAAAATCCAGTAAAATAACTGGTTGAAGTTGTAGCCCCTAAACAGCGGAGTGCAGGGCGACCGGTTTTACGCACGGGCGCCCTTTGTTTTTGCGGCAAGAATGCAATCCCGCGCGAGGATGGCGAAATTGGTAGACGCACCAGGTTTAGGTCCTGACGCCAGCAATGGTGTGGGGGTTCGAGTCCCCCTCCTCGCACCACGAATAATTATTTTTTTGGACGATTTTAACAATGGCAACTGCAGTCGAAAACCTGGGTAAACTCGAGCGTCGCTTGACTCTTACTTTTCCGCTGAGCGACGTACGTACGGAAGTTGAAAAGCGCCTCAAAGTGCAGGCCAAGACCGCTCGTGCGCCGGGCTTCCGTCCGGGCAAAGTGCCCCTGAAAATGGTTGCGGCTCAGTACGGCTACCAGATCGAGTCCGACGTGCTGAACGACAAGGTCGGCCAGGCATTCGGCCAGGCTGCCGAAGAAAACCAGCTGCGCGTTGCCGGCATGCCGAAAATCGAGCCGAAGCAGGATGCGCCGGAAGGCATGCTGGCCTTCGACGCCACTTTCGAAGTCTACCCGGAAGTGACCCTGCCGGATCTGGCTGGCATCGAAGTCGAGACCGCCAAGGCCGACGTCTCGGACGCCGAAATCGACAAGACCATCGACATCCTGCGCAAGCAGCGCGTGCACTTCCACGCCAAGGGTGAGGCAGGCGAGCACGGCGACGGCGGCGAGCCGGTGGCCGCCAACGGCGACCGCGTGACCGTCGACTTCGTCGGCGCCATCGACGGCGTCGAATTCGCCGGCGGCAAGGCCGACAACTATGCATTCGTGCTGGGCGAAGGCCGCATGCTGCCGGAATTCGAAGCCGCGACCGTCGGCCTGAAAGTCGGCGAAAGCAAGACTTTCCCGCTGGCCTTCCCGGAGGATTACCACGGCAAGGACGTCGCCGGTAAAACCGCCGAGTTCACCATCACCCTGAAGAAGCTTGAGTGGGCGCACATGCCGGAAGTCGACGCCGAGTTCGCCAAGTCGCTGGGCATCGAAGACGGCAGCGTCGAGAAGATGCGCGACGACATCAAGGTCAACCTGGAGCGTGAAGTCACCGCCCGCATCAAGGCCCGCAACAAGGAAGCCGTGATGGACGCGCTGGTCGCCGCCACCGAAATGGACGTGCCGAAGGTCATGATCGAGCAGGATTCGCAGCGCCTGGCCGAGCAGACCCGCCAGGACATGGCCCAGCGCGGCATGGACGTGAAGAGCCTGCCGTTCCCGGCCGACCTGTTCGCCACCAAGGCCGAGCGCCGCGTGCGCCTCGGTCTGATCCTGTCGCAGCTGGTGCAGGACAACAACCTGCAGGCAACCCAGGAGCAGGTGAAGTCGCAGATCGAAGACTTCGCGCAAAGCTACGAAGACCCGAAGGAAGTCCTGAAGTATTACTATAGCGATCGTCGTCGTCTGGGCGAGATCGAAGCTCTTGTATTGGAAGAAAACGTCGTTAACTATGTGCTGGGCAAGGCAAAGGTGACGACCAAGGACATCGCCTTTGACGAGCTGATGGGCAGCGCGCCGCAAGCCTGAGCTTCGGTGTAAGCTAGTCCTCTGAAGCCCGGCCGCCGGCGATCGCTGGTCCCGGGCTTCTTTAACTCTTCTTTTAGGAAAGTGACAGGTATGAATCGTAATCCTGCGTTGGATACCCAAGCCCTCGGTCTGGTGCCGATGGTGATCGAGCAGAGCGGCCGCGGCGAGCGCGCCTACGACATCTACTCGCGCCTGCTGAAGGAGCGCGTGATCTTCCTGGTCGGCCCTGTCAACGACCAGATGGCCAACCTCATCGTGGCCCAGCTGCTGTTCCTGGAAAGCGAAAACCCGGACAAGGACATTTCGCTCTACATCAACTCGCCGGGTGGTTCGGTGTCGGCCGGCCTGGCCATCTTCGACACGATGAACTTCATCAAGCCGGACGTGTCGACCTTGTGCACGGGCCTGGCAGCTTCGATGGGCGCCTTCCTGCTGGCAGCTGGCGCCAAGGGCAAGCGTTTCTCGCTGCCGAACTCGCGCGTCATGATTCACCAGCCGTCCGGTGGTTCGCAGGGCATGGCTTCGGATATCGAAATCCAGGCCAAGGAAATCCTGTACCTGCGCGAGCGTCTGGCACGCATCATGGCGGACAACACCGGCCAGACCATCGAACAGATCCACAAGGACACCGACCGCGACCGCTTCATGTCGAGCGAGGAAGCCGTGGAATACGGTCTGATCGACCGGGTCTTGACCAATCGCGCATAAGTCTCCATATAAGATGTTGCTGAAAGACGCCCGAGCGCAACAGCGGATCGGGCGTTCTTTTTTTATTTCGGGTAGCATGGAGACGTGCGCGCTTGTTGCGCATCCGTATTAGCGTTATATTCATAGCAATTCAACAGAAACTTGCCCCATGTCTGACAAAAAATCCTCCAGCGGTGAAAAACTCCTGTACTGCTCCTTCTGCGGCAAGAGCCAGCATGAGGTGAAGAAGCTCATCGCGGGACCGTCGGTCTTCATCTGCGACGAGTGCATCGATCTGTGCAACGACATCATCCGTGACGAGACCTCGAACGTGGAATCGGTAGCCGGCAGCGCCAAGTCCGACCTGCCGACGCCGCACGAGATCGCCGAACTGCTCGACCAGTACGTGATCGGCCAGCAGACGGCCAAGCGCATCCTGTCGGTGGCGGTGTACAACCACTACAAGCGCCTCAAGCACCTGGGCAAGAAGGACGACATCGAGCTGTCGAAGAGTAATATCCTGCTCGTCGGCCCGACCGGTTCCGGCAAGACCCTGCTGGCCCAGACCCTGGCGCGCATGCTGAACGTCCCGTTCGTCATCGCCGACGCCACCACGCTGACCGAAGCCGGCTATGTGGGCGAGGACGTCGAGAACATCATCCAGAAGCTGCTGCAGAGCTGCAATTACGAAGTCGAGAAAGCCCAGCGCGGCATCGTCTACATCGACGAGATCGACAAGATTTCGCGCAAGTCGGACAACCCGTCGATCACCCGCGACGTCTCCGGTGAAGGCGTGCAGCAGGCGCTGCTGAAGCTGATCGAGGGCACCATGGCCTCGGTGCCGCCCCAGGGCGGACGCAAGCACCCGAACCAGGACTTCGTCCAGATCGACACGACCAACATCCTGTTCATCTGCGGCGGCGCTTTCGACGGCCTGGACAAGATCATCTCGAACCGCTCGGAAAAGTCGGGCATCGGCTTCGGCGCCAGCGTCAAGAGCCAGACCCAGCGTTCGCTGTCGGACGTGCTGATGGAAGCCGAGCCGGAAGACCTGATCAAGTTCGGCCTGATCCCGGAACTGGTGGGCCGTCTACCGGTCGTGGCGACGCTCGCCGAGCTGACCGAAGATGCGCTGATCCAGATCCTGGTCGAGCCGAAGAACGCGCTGATCAAGCAGTACTCGAAGCTGCTGGACATGGAAGGCGCCGAATTGGAAATTCGCCCGGCCGCCCTGCACGCGATTGCCAAGAAAGCACTGGCGCGCAAGACCGGCGCGCGCGGCCTGCGTTCGATCCTGGAACACGCGCTGCTGGACGTCATGTATGAACTGCCAAGCCAGCAAAATGTGGTAAAAGTCGTGATTGATGAAAATACGATCACGAATGGCGCGAAACCTTTACTGATTTATAGCGAATCACCGAAAGCCGCCGGGGAAAATTAAAAATTTCCTCGCGCACACACAACAAAAGGTCTTGAAACGCTGATTCTTGGCGGTACAATTTATCTCAACAAAAGACCCAGGCTTCAAACGGAAAGCCACTCGTGATTTCGGTCGCGTAGTGGCTTTTTTATTTCAAGAATCCGCTTTTGTCAGAACGGCTTATTTGAATAATCATTGCAATAGAAAATTATTTTTCGGCCGCTCTTGTGAATTGACGGTGGACTCCCAACATCGTCAACACGCTTTTTATAAGGTATGCCATGACGACTACTAAATTTACTGAACAGATGACCTTGCCGCTGCTGCCTCTGCGCGACGTGGTCGTGTTTCCGCATATGGTGATACCGCTGTTCGTCGGCCGCCCGAAATCGATCAAGGCCCTCGAAGCCGCGATGGAACAGGGCAAGAGCATCATGCTCGCTGCCCAAAAGGCAGCTGCCAAGGACGAACCTTCCGCCGCAGACATCTACGAGATCGGCTGCGTGGCCAATATTCTGCAAATGCTGAAGCTGCCCGACGGCACCGTGAAGGTGCTGGTCGAAGGCGCACAGCGTGCCCGTATCAACCACATTACCGACGCGCCGAGCCATTTCGTCGCCGACCTGACCCCGATCAACTCCGAAACCGGCGATGACTCGGAAGTCGAGGCGATGCGCCGCGCGATCGTCCAGCAGTTCGACCAGTACGTCAAACTCAACAAGAAGATCCCGCCCGAGATCCTGGCTTCGCTGGCCGGCATCGACGACGCCGGCCGCCTGGCCGACACCGTTGCCGCCCACCTGCCGCTCAAGCTCGAGCAGAAGCAGGTCATCCTCGAGATCTTCAACGTCTCCAAGCGCCTCGAGCACCTGCTCGGCCAGCTGGAAGGCGAGCTCGACATCCTGCAGGTGGAGAAGCGCATCCGTGGCCGCGTCAAGCGCCAGATGGAGAAGTCGCAGCGCGAGTACTACCTGAACGAACAGGTCAAGGCCATCCAGAAGGAACTGGGTGAGGGCGAAGACGGCGCCGACATCGAAGAGCTCGAGAAGAAAGTGATCGCAGCCAAGATGCCGAAGGAAGCCATGGAAAAAGCCCAGGCCGAGATCAAGAAGCTGAAGATGATGTCGCCGATGTCGGCCGAAGCCACCGTCGTGCGCAACTACATCGACACCCTGGTCGGCCTGCCGTGGAAAAAGAAATCCAAGGTCACCATCGACCTGGAAAAGGCCCAGCAGGTGCTGGAATCGGACCACTACGGCCTCGACAAGATCAAGGAACGCATCCTCGAGTACCTCGCGGTGCAACAGCGCGTCGACAAGCTGAAGGCGCCGATCCTGTGCTTCGTCGGTCCTCCGGGCGTGGGTAAAACCTCGCTGGGCGAGTCGATTGCCCGCGCGACCGGCCGCAAGTACGTGCGCATGGCCCTGGGCGGCGTGCGCGACGAAGCCGAGATCCGCGGCCATCGCCGTACCTACATCGGCTCGATGCCGGGCAAGGTGCTGCAATCGCTGTCGAAAGTCGGCGTGCGCAACCCGCTGTTCCTGCTCGACGAGATCGATAAAATGGGTGCGGACTTCCGCGGCGACCCGTCGTCGGCACTGCTGGAAGTGCTGGACCCGGCGCAGAACCACACCTTCAGCGACCACTACGTCGAAGTCGACTTCGACCTGTCGGACGTGATGTTCGTGGCGACCTCGAACTCGTTCAACATCCCGCCGGCGCTGCTCGACCGTATGGAAGTGATCCGCCTGTCGGGTTACACCGAGGACGAAAAGACCAGCATCGCCCAGCGCTACCTGCTGCCGAAGCAGATCAAGAACAACGGCCTGAAGGAAGAGGAAATCAAGGTCGAAGAGTCCGCGATCCGCGACATCATCCGCTACTACACCCGTGAAGCGGGCGTGCGTTCGCTCGAGCGCGAAATCTCGAAGATCTGCCGCAAGGTCGTCAAGATGCTGCTGCTGAAGAAGGATGGCAAGCGCGTCATCGTCGGCTCGAAAAACCTGGACAAGTTCCTGGGCGTGCGCCGTTACGACTTCGGCGTGGCCGAGAAGGAAAACCAGATCGGCCAGGTGGTCGGCCTGGCCTGGACCGAGGTGGGCGGCGATCTGCTGACCATCGAAGCCGTCAACGTGCCGGGCAAGGGCGCGATCATCCGCACCGGTACGCTGGGCGATGTGATGAAGGAATCGATCGAGGCGGCCCGCACCGTGGTGCGCTCGCGTGCCCAGCGCTTCGGCATCAAGGCCGAAGCCTTCGAGAAGACCGACATCCACATCCACGTGCCGGAAGGCGCGACGCCGAAGGATGGTCCGTCGGCCGGTATCGGCATGACGACCGCGCTGGTCTCGGCCTTCACCGGCATCCCGGTGCGCGCCGACGTGGCGATGACCGGCGAGATCACGCTGCGCGGCGAAGTACTGCCGATCGGCGGCCTGAAAGAGAAGCTGCTGGCGGCGCATCGCGGCGGCATCAAGACGGTGCTGATCCCCGAGCAGAACGTGAAGGACCTGGCCGACATCCCGGACAACGTCAAGAACAAGCTCGAGATCGTGCCGGTACGCTGGATCGAGAAGGTGCTGGAAGTGGCGCTGGAACGCCAGCCTGAACCGATCGTCGACGTGCCTGCGGTCGCGGCGCCGGTGGCAGCGACTGCCGAAGGGCAGGGCGGCGTGGTCAAGCACTAAGCGATGCACTGAGCGAAGCGGTTTCCTGACCGTTTCCTTACAAAAGGGCGCCTGCGGGCGTCCTTTTTCATTTCTGACAGTCCTTGTTGCCAGACAGCAGCAACGTTGCTTGACACAAAGCATTGCGCCCCTGTTTAATACGCGCTTGCGGTTTTTTGCCGAATGTCTAACGAGGGAAAGAAGTGAACAAAACTGAACTGATCGAAGAAATCGCGAAATCCGCGGACCTGACCAAAGCCTCTGCGGCACGCGCCCTCGACGCCATGATCACCGCAGTGACCGACACCCTGAAGAAGAACGACAGCGTGACCCTGGTCGGCTTCGGCACCTTCACCGTCGGCGAACGCGCTGCCCGCACCGGCCGCGATCCGCGCACCAAGGAAGCCATCAAGATCAAGGCAGCCAAGGTCCCGAAATTTAAGGCTGGTAAAGCCCTGAAAGATGCAGTAAACTAATGCCTCTGTCGCGCTGAGGCGCGGCGGTAAGTGTCGCCTTATTGCGTGGAGCGGTAGTTCAGTTGGTTAGAATACCGGCCTGTCACGCCGGGGGTCGCGGGTTCGAGCCCCGTCCGCTCCGCCACCGATAAGACGAAGCATGTAGTACAGAATCTGGAGCGGTAGTTCAGTTGGTTAGAATACCGGCCTGTCACGCCGGGGGTCGCGGGTTCGAGCCCCGTCCGCTCCGCCAGATACTAGGTGTGAAAGAAAGGCGAACCGCGGTTCGCCTTTTTTTTCGGCTTTTTGTAATCGCATTTTCAACCTTGATTGGCTGACCATGTTTGAATTTATCCGTACCCACCAGCGGCTGATGCAGTTCCTGCTGCTCCTGCTGATCCTGCCTTCGTTCGTGCTCGTCGGCGTCAGCCAGTACGAAAGTCGCGGCAGCAACGATGGCGTCGCTACCGTGGACGGCCGCACGATCACGCAGCAGGAATGGGAAGCGGCGCAGCGCCGCCAGATCGAGCAGGCACGCGCCATGATGGGCGCCCAGTTCGACCAGAAGATGTTCGACACCCCGGAAGCGAAGCAGGAAGTGCTCGACGGCCTGGTGGCCGAGCGCGCCGTCAACGCCGAAGTCGCACGCAACAACCTCACCATCGGCAACGCCGCGCTGGTCAAGGCGATCCAGGAGCAGACCGGCCTGAAGAAGCCTGACGGCAGCTTCGACGTCGACGCCTACAAGGTCTTCCTGACCTCGCAGGGCATGACCGCCGAAGGCTTCGAGCAGCGCGTGCGCCACCAGATGGCCGTGCAGCAGCTGGCCGCCTCGGTCGGCGCCACCGCTTTCGCGCCGCGCTCGGTGGCGGGCCGCCTGTCGGACATCAACGACCAGCAGCGCGAAGTGCAGGAACTGCTGTTCCCGGCAGCGAACTTCGCCTCGCAGGTCAAGGTCACCGACGAGATGGTCAAGGCTTATTACGAAAAGAACGCCAAGCTGTTCCAGGTGCCGGAAACCATCAAGGCCGAGTACATCGTGCTGAACCCGGAAGCCGTCGACAAGCTGGTGACCGTAAGCGACGCCGACATCGCCGATTTCTACAACAAGAACAAGGCCAAGTTCTCCACGCCGGAAAAGCGCACCGCCAGCCACATCCTGATCACCGTGGCCAAGGACGCCAAGCCGGCCGACGACGCCGCCGCCAAGGCCAAGGTGCAAGCCATCCTGGCCGAGGTGCAGAAGAACCCGGCCGACTTCGCCAAGATCGCCAAGGCGCAATCGCAGGATCCGGGTTCGGCCGAACTGGGCGGCGACCTCGGCGTGGTCGAGAAGGGCCTGTTCGACAAGCCGGTCGAAGACGCGATCTTCCAGCTGAAGGAAGGCGAGACGAGCGGTCTGGTGCGTTCGAGCTTCGGCTACCACATCGTCAAGGTGACCAAGGTCGTGCCCTCGACCCAGAAGTCGCTGGAAGAGGCGAAGCCGGAAATCGTCGCCGACCTGAAGAAGACCAGGATGGCGAACAAGTATTCGGAACTGGCCGAGACCTTCACCAACACTGTCTACGAGCAGGCCGACAGCCTGAAGCCGGCCGCCGACAAGCTGGGTCTGAGCATCCAGACCGTCGAAGGCCTGACCCGCACGCCGAACCCGGCCGTGGGTAACCCGCTGGTGAACAATGACAAGTTCCTGAAAGCGATCTTCTCGCAGGACGCCATCGCCAACAAGCGCAACACCGACGCCGTCGAAGTCGCGCCGAGCACCCTGGTGGCAGGCCGCGTGCTGGAATTCAAACCGGCGACCAAGCGTCCGCTGGCCGAAGTCGACGCCGCGATCCGCCAGCGCGTGACCCAGGAAGAAGAAGTGCGACTGGCACGCCAGGCCGGCGAAGCCAAGCTGGCCGCCGCCAAGGCATCGGGCGACGCCACCGGTTTCGGCGACGTGAAAGTCGTGTCGCGCACCATGCCGCAGCCGACGATCAACCCGACCGCCGCGATGGCCGTCCTGAAGGCCGACGTCAGCAAGCTGCCGGCCTATGTCGGCGTCGAACTGCCGGGCCAGGGCTATGGCGTGTACCGCATCGGCAAGGTGTCGCAGCCGGCCCAGCCGGACGAGGCGCGCCGCAAGCAGGAAGCGGAGGCGATCGCCCGTGCCGCCGGCAACGCCGAGCTGTACGGCTACGTCGAGGCGCTGAAGAAGAAGGCCAAGGCGAAGGTGAACGCCAAGCCGGCCGCGCTGGGCGCGAAGTCCGCCGAGTAATCAGCCTGGTGCAGAACGAAAGCCCGGCCGCGTGAGCGGACCGGGTTTTTTTTCATTTGCAGCAAGCCGAAAAAAGCTGCCTGCTCGTCGCATTGTTCCGGTCCTGCGTTGTCCAAGTAGTGGACGCGTGTTGAGGTGATGGCATGGACCTGCAAGCATTCACGGACAGATATATCGGCAAGACAAGCGTCGCCGATCTGATTGGACTCGGGCCGGTGAGTTATCGCCTGGCCCGCCGAATGCCCGACCTGGAGCTCGCTCGCGCCCTGATCGCGAATAACTTCTGGCAGGCTTTTGTTGAATCCAATGCCTATCTGCGTTGCCTCAAACATATGGGCGCGAGTATCAATGCTGCCCTTGCTGCGCGCGCGATTGTCGTGGCCAGGCCGGACCTGAATCGCTTCGACCTGGTGATCCTCGATCCCGGATTGCGGAGCGATGCCAGACCGCAGGTGATGGAACTGAATCTCAAATACTTCCCGCCAACCGACGCGGTGGCCGGCGCGATGAATGCGTCACGCTCGGGTGCGGCGGCGGCCATTGGCCAAGACGCCCTTCAGCTTGCGTTAGAGACCGCATATGGCGGTTCCGATCCCTTCGGCGTGATGTTGGCGCCGGCGCCGGAGCGGGAATATACATGCGTGCCCAGCAATGCCTTGCATGTCGACGACCGGAAGGGGGAAGTGTCGACAGCAGGCATCATGGTGAGGTGTAACAAGAACCCGACGGCGACTGGTGTGACCGCGGCGCTGCATGCAGTGCTGGGCGCCGGTGTCAACGTCGACGTTAACGGTGTCGCCGGCACCATCCTGCGGAACGACCCTCTGCGCGATGCCGCCTTCATCGAACTTCCCCTGCCGCCGACCGGCATCCTTCAGAACCAGGGCGTCATGCACGGCATGCTGCCGCGCGGGAGACAAGCCTGCACGTTTTCGGGCGCCGGGTCGCGGAGCACGACGAACACGGTCATTACCGGATGGGACGTGCAATTGCCCACGCCCAGCACCTACCGGCAGGCGCTGATCTATACGGATCATGATGCCCAGCCCGGCGACTCGGGCGCTGCACTGGTGACGAGCGACGGTTGGGTCGTGGGATTTGCTTTCGAGCGCACCAAGTACGGTGAAACACCGGCTTATTGTTCATGGGTCTGGGCTCGCTCCGCGCTCGACGCCCTGGATGCCAGCCCCACTTGAGGAGACGACCATGGGATGGTTCAGGCGGGTACTCGATTCCGCGAACAAGCTGATTTACACGCAAGGCGAAGATTACGTCCTGGAGCAGCTCACCGAACAGAACGGGGTCGCCGGAATGCCTGAAGAGCTGGTCAAGGGCGAAGATTACGTCACGATCCGGCTCAGGTCCTTTCGCATCGTCAACGTCAGAAAATGGACAGGCAAGTTTTACGGGGCTGTTCAGTCTCGTGCGTACTATCTGCACGAGACCCAGGGGCAAGTCGAGTTCCAGAAGCTAATCGTTCCGGGAGCGCCTGACCTTCTCGAGATGGATGCAGCCAATGTCGACCGTGTCATCGTCGTCGACAAGCCTGTCCTGGGCCCGGTTCCCTATCTGGGCCAGCTGTCACTGGAGATCGGCTTGTTCTCGGTGAAATCGACCGATCTCGCCGCGCCCTATCTGAAGCTGCTGACCAATCTCGCGAACACGCCCGTCGTCGCGGCAATGGGTGCCGCCCGGCCGTTTATCGAGGCCTTGAGCCAGGGCGCGGATCTTTTATTTGGAAACGACAAGCAGGCGTCGCTCGAGATCGGCGCCGACAAGTCCTGGACGGATTTACGCACGGGAACATGGTTGCTGATGCGGGCGCCAAAAGACGTGTTCGACGTGAAGCAATTGCAACTGGCCGATTCGGACGGAAAAATCACGACCGCCGCCGGCGAGTCCTACAAGGCCTACCCCTATCTCGTCTTCAGCATCGGACGCTCGAGCCAACGCGATGACTGGATGACGGTGCCTGAACTGAAAACGGCATGGGCGGCGCTTGCCGAAGCAGGAAGACACTCCCGGACCAAAGATGCCGAACGTCTGCTCGACGCATTCATCAACACCGCCAGGTGGTGTCCCGACCTGGTCCCGAAGGACGCCAAAAGGCTCGCCGACGAGGCGCGCGCCAAGGTGCCTGCATTGCTGCAGTCGAAGACCGTCATCTCGCAGCAGAAAGAGCCGCGCCCGTTTCCCGAGCTCGAATGGCTGGAGCTGTACGGGCTGAACGCGGGCTGATCAGGCCCCATTCAGCGCGTGCGCCGCCGCCAGGAAATCGTCCCTGCCGATATCCCCCAGCTCCAGGACCTGCGCCTGCCCATATTGCACAAAATTGCGGTCGATCGAGCGCAGGTAGGCCGGGTCGTAGTGCTCGACCAGCAGCTCATCGACCAGCGCCGGCATGCGCCCGCCCTCGGCCATCTCGTGCCAGGCGTCGATCTTGGCGCGGCCGTGCAACTGCACAAGGTGATCCAGCTGGGCGTTCAGGCTCGAAGGATCGGCGCAGAAGTGCTGGTAATCCTCCATCAGCAGGCGCACCCGGTTCGGCCGCGACAGCGTCAAGGCGATGCAGGGCGAGGCGCGCATGCGCTCCATGACCGCATCCGGCACGCGCAGGTTGCCGACCTTCTTGCTCTCCGATTCCACGAACACCGGCTTGGCTGGATCGAAGCGCCGCAGCTTGTCCCAGATGCGGGTCTCGAACATCTTCTGGGTCGGCTGCGGTTCGCCGGGCAGGTGGCCCAGTACCGAGCCGCGGTGGGCTGCCAGGCGTTCGAGGTCGAGCACCTGGGCGCCAACCGCGTCGAGCGTCTCCAGCAGGCGGCTCTTGCCGCTGCCGGTGGTGCCGCAGACCACGCGGAAGGGCAGGGCCGGCGGGTTCTCGAGCGCCGTCGCCACGTAGGCGCGATAGGCCTTGTAGCCGCCATCGAGCTGCACCACGGGCCAGCCGACCTTCGCCAGGATGTGCGCCATCGAGCCGCTGCGGTTGCCGCCGCGCCAGCAGTAGACCAGCGGCTTCCAGTCGCGCGGCTTATCCGCGAACAGGGTGTCGATGTAACGCGCGATATTCTTCGCCACCAGCGGCGCGCCGATCCGCTTCGCCTCGAAGGCGCCGACCTGCTTGTAGGTGGTGCCGACCAGGATGCGCTCCTCGTCGTTCAGCACCGGGCAGTTGATGGCGCCGGGGATGTGGTCGAGCGCGTATTCCGATTCGCTGCGCGCGTCGATGATGGTGTCGAATGCGTCGAGTTCGGGCAGGACGTCGTTGAAGCTCAGGACAGCGGGGTATTTCATTCGTTAGTTCTTGATCAGCGGCGCCAGTTGCGGCCAGATGTTGTTGAGGATGACGGGGTGGGCGGTCGCGAGCGGATGCATGCGGTCGGCCTGGAAGTTGGCGGGCACGAGGTCCACGCCCTGCAGCATGTAGGGCACCAGCGGCACCTTCAGGCCGGTGGAGAGGTCCTTGTACATGCCGGTGAAGCGTTCGGTGTAGGCGCGGCCGTAGTTCGGCGGCATGCGGATGCCGACCAGCAGTACCTTGGCATTGTTCTGCTGCGACAGCGTAATCATCGATCGCAGGTTGTCTTCCGCCGACGCGATCGGCAGGCCGCGCAGGCCGTCGTTCGCGCCCAGTTCCAGCACCACGATATTCGGCTTGTGCTGGGCCAGCAGGGCGGGCAGGCGCGAGCGTCCGCCGCTGGTCGTGTCGCCGCTGATGCTGGCGTTGACGATGCGGGCGTCCAGCTTTGCCGCCTTCAGTTTCTGTTCGAGCAGGGCGACCCAGCCCGTACCGCGCGCCAGGCCGTATTCGGCGGACAGGCTGTCGCCCACCACCAGTACCGTTTTTGGTGCAGAATAGGCGCTCGCCGAGGCAGCCAGCGCGAAGGCCGTCACGGCGCCGATAGTCCATTTCCTGACATTGAGAGTGAGATGAGCAAGCATGCGTGATATTCCCGAGGCTTCCAAACGTGATGCTTCCAATAGTGGTGCGAGTGGTGCGGCAGGCCGGCATCCGGCGATCGAAGTCGCCGGCCTGTCGAAGCGGGTGGCGGACGCCAGCGGCGAACTCACCATCCTGCACAGTGTCGATTTTACCGTGCAACCGGCGGAGACGCTCGCCCTCGTCGGCGCCTCCGGCTCCGGCAAGTCGACGCTGCTGGGTTTGCTCGCGGGCCTCGACACGCCTTCCAGCGGCACCGTCAGGCTCGACGGCACCGACATCTTCGCCCTCGACGAGGACGGCCGCGCCGCCTTCCGCAAGGCCAAGCTGGGCTTCGTGTTCCAGTCCTTCCAGTTACTGCCGCATTTGAACGCACTCGAAAACGTGATGCTGCCGCTCGAACTGCGCGGCGAGGGCGACGCGCGCGAAAAAGCCGCGGCGATGCTGGGCCGCGTCGGCCTCGAGAGTCGACTGCGCCACTACCCGAAATACCTGTCCGGCGGCGAGCAGCAGCGCGTGGCGCTGGCGCGCGCCTTCGTCACGCACCCGCCGCTGCTGTTCGCCGACGAACCCACCGGCAGCCTCGATGCCACTACCGGCGAGGCGGTGATCCAGCTGATGTTCGAGCTGAACCGCGAGCACGGATCGACCCTGGTGCTGGTGACGCACGATCCGGCGATGGCGGCGCGTTGCGGGCGGACGATCACCATCGCGGCGGGTAGATTGGTGTAGGGTGGGGTAAATCAGTCCGGGGGACTGGTTTACGTGCCCACGTGCCGAAAGAATCCGCATCGGCAACCAGCGCGTTGTAGACCGCCCGCATCGCCTTCGGCAACTCCCCGGCCGTCAGCCCGATCGGCCCGATCTCATCCTCGACCAGCCAGTCCGCCGCCGCGCCATGCATCCACACGGCGCCCAGCACCGCCTCCCACGCTGGCCAGCCCTGGCCCAACAAAGCCCCGCAGAAGCCCGCCAGCACGTCGCCGCTGCCGCCCGTGGCCAGGCCCGGGTTGCCGCTGGTGTTGAGTGCCACGAAGCCATCCGGGCGCGCAATCACGCTGCCGGCGCCTTTCAGCACCACCACGCTGTTGAAGCGCAGCGCCAGTTCGCGCGCATGTTCGAGCCGGTCGGCCTGCACGACGGGCGCCGTGACCCCGAGCAGGCGCGCCGCTTCCAGCGGGTGCGGGGTCAGCACGACTTCGCCGCCGTGGGCAGCCAGGCGCTCGCCCAGTTCCGGGCGGGCGGCAACCAGGTTCAGGGCGTCGGCATCGACCACCAGCGGGCCGCGGGCGTCCAGCACCTTGCCGAGCAGGTGGATGGCCGCATCGGCACTGCCCATGCCGGGTCCCGCCACCACGCTGCGGCCGGCGTAATCGAGGCCCGCGGCGTCGCGGAACATGATCTCGGGCTGCAGCGGGTCCAGCAGCATGCCCGGGTCGAGGGTGGCGGCAAATACGCGGCCCGCACCGCCGTGCAGCGCCGCACGCGCCGCCAGAACCGCCGCGCCGAGCATGCCGCGCGCGCCGCCCAGCACGATCACGTCGCCGAAGCTGCCCTTGTGCGAGTTGCGGCGGCGCGGCGCCAGGCGCTCCGCGAACAGGGCCGGGCCGTTCAGCGCGGCATGCGCGGCTTCATTGTGCAGCCCATCCGCGACCAGCATGTCGACATGGACGGTGCCGGCGTGGTCGCAGCCGTCGCCGGTGTGCAGGCCGGGTTTGTTGCCGAGGAAGGTGATGGTGTGCGTGGCTGTCACCGCGGCGCCACCCGGGCCGACAATGGCGCCGGTGTCGGCATCCAGCCCGCTCGGTACGTCGATGGCCAGCACCGGGGAATCCAGACCAGCCGTCCATAGTGCCAGTTCGCGTGCCTGTCCGGCGAGCGGGCGCGCGAGGCCGATGCCGAACAGCGCATCGACTACCAGGCGCCAGGGCCGGCCCGCCGGGACAGTGTCGACGAAGCGGACCTGCGCATCGCGCGCCCGCTGCAGGGCCCGTCCGGTCTCGAACGAGGGCGCGGCCTCGCTCGCCAGGTGCAGCACTTCGACGTCGAAGCCGCCGCGCGCGAGAATGGCCGCCAGCTCGAGTCCATCGCCGCCGTTGTTGCCGGGGCCGGCCAGCACCAGCACGGCGCCGCCGGCCTCACCATCGAGCAGTGCGCGTGCGTAGTCTGCCGCCGCCTGACCGGCACGTTCCATCAGCGTGCCGGGCGCGAGATGCGCCTGGGCGGCGTGTTCGACGGCGCGGATCTGGTCGCAGCTGTAGAGCAGGGTGTCCATGGTCGTTCCGGAAAGTGGGCGTCAGCCTGCATTTTCGCCAAAATCGCGCCGCCGTGCGTGAATTCGTCCTGCACGACTACAATAAGCGGCGTTTCATAAATGGCAAACGGAGACAACATGGACTGGCAGTTCTGGATCGACCGCGGCGGCACCTTCACCGACATCGTGGCGCGGCGCCCCGATGGCGCCCTTGTCACGCACAAGCTGCTGTCCGAGAATCCCGAGCAGTACCGCGACGCCGCCGTGGCCGGCATCCGGCACCTGCTGGGCCTGAAGCCCGGCGAAGCGGTGCCCGAGGGCGCCGTCGAGGCAGTCAAGATGGGGACCACGGTCGCCACCAATGCGCTGCTGGAGAGGAAGGGCGAGCCGACCGTGCTGGCCGTCACGCGCGGTTTCCGCGACGCCCTGCGCATCGCCTACCAGAACCGGCCGCGCCTGTTCGACCGCCACATCGTGCTGCCCGAGCTGCTGTACCGCCGCGTGATCGAAATCGACGAGCGCATCGGTGCCCACGGCGATATTGTGCAGGCGCTGGACGAGGACGGCGCCCGCCGCCGGCTGCAGCAAGCCTTCGATGCCGGCCTGCGCAGCCTGGCCATCGTCTTCATGCACGGCTACCGCCACACCCGCCACGAGGCCGCGGTGGCGCGCATCGCGCAGGAAATCGGCTTCACGCAGATCTCGGTATCGCACCAGGTCAGCCCGCTCATGAAACTGGTGGCGCGCGGCGATACCACGGTGGTCGATGCCTACCTCTCGCCGATCCTGCGCCGCTACGTCGACCAGGTCGCGGGCGAACTGCCCGGTGTAAACCTGCAGTTCATGCAGTCCAGCGGCGGCCTGACCGACGCGCGCGCCTTCCAGGGCAAGGACAGCATCCTGTCCGGTCCCGCCGGCGGCATCGTCGGCATGGTGCGCTCCAGCCGGCTGGCCGGTTTCGAGCGCGTGATCGGCTTCGACATGGGCGGCACCTCGGCCGACGTCTCGCACTTCGCGGGCGCGCATCCTTCCGATTATGAGCGCGTGTTCGAGACCCAGGTGGCGGGCGTGCGCATGCGCGCGCCGATGATGAGCATCCACACCGTGGCGGCCGGCGGCGGCTCGATCCTGCACTTCGACGGCAGCCGCTACCGCGTCGGCCCGGAC